>Ga0207136_1004_pt2 | contig 65948 bp, 53 predicted proteins | sample Alteio_BWMinHeat_8_FD_153552 | JGI IMG/M metagenome (GOLD analysis project Ga0207136, IMG submission 153552) | Enriched cells from forest soil in Barre Woods Harvard Forest LTER site, Petersham, Massachusetts, United States -... | ecosystem: Environmental > Terrestrial > Soil > Temperate forest >...
AGGCTGGCTCGGCGCACCTTAAGCACGGCTGTCCCTTCCTTCGTGGACACATCTCCCTCCCCCAACAAAGGCGTGCACATCTGGCACCGAATCTTGATGGATCTTTGTGAGACAACTCGCTTGCTTTCAATACGTTAGTCCGCGGCGAACGCCGAAGGTATTTCCTGAATTGAGCCTCCAACAGCCGCGTGTGCCATAGTGGTGCAAGCCGGGTCAGCCACCGCTTCGCGAAGCGACCTGCCTCGTCGAACTCCGGTATGATTGCTGGAGCCAGAAAAGCCTTGCTACAATCACGCGCGAAAACGCCGTGGCTCGGAAAGAGGAATGAATGGCTGGATTTGCCGGTGTCGATTTCATCGATTTTGATTCGCAGCTGAACGACGAAGAAAAACTCGTCCGGCAGACGGCGCGGCGATTCGTCGATAACGAAATTATTCCCATCATCGAAAAGCACAGCCGCGAGGGAACGTTTCCGAAACACCTTGTTCCGCAACTCGGGGAACTGGGATTTTTCGGAGCGAATTTGCAGGGGTATGGCTGCGCGGGGATGTCCAATGTCGCCTATGGCCTCGTGACGCAAGAGTTGGAGCGCGGCGATTCTGGATTGCGGAGTTTCGTCTCCGTGCAAAGCGCGCTGGTGATGTATCCCATTCACGCGTACGGAAGCGACAAGCAAAAAGAAAAGTGGTTGCCGCTGCTGCAGCAAGGCACGGCCATCGGCTGCTTTGGATTGACGGAACCGCAGTTTGGCTCGAACCCCGGCGGGATGCTTACACGCGCGGTGAAAAAAGGCGCGAGCTACGTATTAAACGGCGAGAAGATGTGGATCACCAGCGGCTCGATTGCGGACGTCGCGGTTGTCTGGGCCAAGTGTGAAGATGAAAAAATCCGCGGATTCCTAGTGGAAAAGGGCACACCGGGATTCAAAGCGTGGGATGTGCACGGAAAGTGGTCGCTGCGGGCGTCGGTGACTTCCGGGTTGGCGTTCACCGATTGCGAAATCCCGGAAGAAAATTTGCTGCCGAATGTGGTGGGGCTGAAAGGCCCGCTGGGCTGCCTGAATCAGGCGCGCTATGGAATTGGATGGGGAGCGCTCGGCGCGGCGATGGCTTGCTACGATACGGCGCTTCAGTACGCAAAAACGCGAAAACAATTTGCGAACAAGCCTATCGCTTCGCACCAGCTCGTTCAAGAAAAGCTGGCGTGGATGATCACGGAGATAGTGAAGGGACAATTGCTGGCGTTGCACGTCGGGAGACTGAAGGACAGAGGCAAAGTCGATTTCTCGCACATCTCAATGCTGAAGATGAACAACGTGGCTATCGCGCTAGAGACCGCGCGGAAAGCGCGCGATATCCTCGGCGCGAACGGCATCGTCGACGATTACTGCATCATGCGGCACATGAACAACCTCGAGAGCGTTTACACGTACGAAGGAACGAACGACATTCACAAGCTGATCATCGGAGAGAAGATCACCGGAATTTCCGCGTTCGTGTAAGATTCTGGAATTGCGCGCGCAATTTTTGCGACAGTCAAGACTACTGGGCTCTGGCCGACTTTACATACTCACTCACCTTGTCCCAATGTTCGTCCAGCTGAGACTCTACGGTAAAAGCCCTCTGCACATGGCTGTCGGCAATTTTCTTTATCTTGGTGACGACGGGGTCAGGTTTATCCACGTAGTAGAGAACTGTTCTTTTGCCGTTCCATGTAAGGCGGCCCACATAGGTGAATCGGCATTCCCCGCCGATTTCTCTTTCCAGTGAATCTTCCCACTCATTCAGCGCAGAGGCCTCTTGTTCATTGGGCAGCCCGTCCGGCGTGGGAGCCGTGAGTTGTGTGGAGATCTCCAAATACCAAGGATAAGCAGCCTTGAATTGATCGTCACGGGAAGTCTTGTCAATGATTGCGAAGAGCGGGTGGCCATCCTTTTCACCCCGAAGGACAACAAAGGGACGCGATTCAGTTTTTGGCCGACACCCGGCCGACAGAAGAAGAATCGGCAGCGCAAGGAGAAAACTACCTTTCATCCGGGTTGGACATTATAGCTACATTTGACTTTCAGCGCCTTTCCAATGATGTGATTGCAGCCAACCAATCTTGCATGTCGTTGAATCTTGTATGCTGTAGGGACGCAGTGTGCGGTTTGCCATGCCGATCAATCTCGACTTGGCCGCAACGGGTACGGCGTGGCGTGCCCCTACAGGAGACAGCTTCATGAATGTATCCGCGTTCGGTTCTTCTCGTTCGTTCCTTCGCCGCGTTTTGTTGTCGCTGATGGCGCTTGTATCAGTGTGCGGATCGGCGCGAGGGCAGGGGAAGGCTGCGCCGGAGCCGAAACAGAAGATTCGGGCGATCACTGCGTTCGTGCTTTTGGACCGTGCGCAGTATCAGCAGCAAATTGCGGATGCGGTGAAAATGCTGAACCGGGCGCGCACGATCTTTGAGTCGCGCGGCTTTGAAGTACAAACGATTCGCATTGCCACTCAGCCGTTCCCAGAATACACAAAAGGACTGACGGACGCCCAAGCGGTGGCGTTTTTCAAGGAGTACGACGCGCTCGCAACGAAGGACGGTTTTGACGCGGCGATTGGGCCGGCTATGTTGAACCCCACAGATTCCCCTGCGCAGGCAGACCTGCTCGCGGATATCCTACTCAATACGAAAAAGATAAACGGCAGCGTGCTAGTGGGCGCGGACGACGGTGTGCGCTGGCCCGCTGTCGGCGCTGCAGCGCGCGTCATGAAGAGGCTCGAAGACACCGAGCATAGCCAGGGCAATTTTCGATTTGCGGCCATCGCCACGGTTCCCCCACTGACACCGTTTTTCCCCGCGGCCTATCACACCGGGTTCGGCCATCAGTTCGCCATTGCATTCGAGTCAGCCAACATTGTGGCCGCTGCTTTCAAGGACGCGCCGGATCTTGCTACTGCGAGGCGCCGCTTGATCGACGCTTTGGGCAAAGTGGCGTTTGAGGCGGAAGCGCAAGCGGGCCGGATCGATTCGGAAACCGGATGGTCTTACATGGGAATCGACCTATCGCCTGCTCCCTTGAAGGATGTTTCGATCGGCGCAGCAATCGAAAATCTGACGACCCTGCCCATTGGCTCCAGCGGAACGCTTACGGCAGCGGCGACTATCACTTCAGCGATAAGGGAAATCCAGGTAAAGCAAACCGGCTACTCCGGCCTGATGCTGCCGATCCTCGAAGATTCGAGGCTCGCGCAGCGGTGGAGCGAGGGACGCATTTCGATCGACGCTCTGCTCAGCTACAGCGCGGTGTGCGGCACTGGTCTTGATACCGTTCCTCTTCCTGGGGATATCAGCGCGGAGCAGTTGTCGCTTATCATCGGCGATATGGCCAGCCTCGCTGTGAAGTGGCACAAACCTCTCTCGGCGCGTCTGTTTCCGGTGCAGGGCAAAGGACCGGGCGACAAGACAGAGTTGGACAGTCAGTTCCTCGTGAACGCAACGATCCAGCCGCTTGGCAAACCGTGATCCTGGCGGACCTTCGTGGCAGTAAAGGCTGGCAGTCCGTAGCACGTATGTGCCGCAGATTGTTAGTGCGTATGGCCCCTCGTTTTCTGTAAACACGGATTCTAAAGAACTTAAAACCCTTTGTTTTGCTGCACTCTTGCAAGTGTTAATTCTGAGAGGTTTGGCGCAGGCGGGATTTTGGGGCTTGTTTGAGAGTTAAGCGGGACACCTTGCCTCGGCGGTAGTTGGGGATGGCGGAGTTGGAGAGGCTTGGCGAGGGTTGATTAGGGTCGGTCGGGGAGTGTGCCGAAGGATGACGCTCTCACCGGAAGCAGGGCTGGAGGCGATGGCGCATTCCTCCTGGGCGACAGGGAGGGCTTGGACGAGAGAGCGGCCCAGATGGGCGAGGGCAGCGACGGTTTTGGGTTCAACTTCACCTTGGGCGACGGCGGCGAAGAGGCGCCCCAGTGCGGAAAAGAGGTCGCTAGCAGGCACGTGCTCTCCGGAAAGATAGCGGGCGATTTCCTCGCCTACATTCTCTCGAGCGAAGATCTTCGCTTCCCTTCGAGCATGGAAAGTGCAGAGATAAGGATGGCCGTGGCGGCGTGGAATGCGGCAGCGGCGGCCATCGACAAGCGTGAAAGAACACAAGGACGCGCGGTCCTGTGAGCGATTTGCAGATATAGAAGTCTCCAGAAAGAAATACTTGGGATTTACGGGGAATCTCGCGAAAGCGAGGCGCACTACTGAACAAAGAAAGTGTACCTTAGTGAGTATTGCGGTGTCAATAAGAATCCGGAGATGGTTTGCCGGTGGGTTAGTGGTGGACGCAAATTAGGACAGCCCCGATTTTTCCGGTGGAATGATTTTGCTGAGGAGTTTTCTTCCACAGGCATGCACACATTTCCACAGAGTTTTCGCGAGATAACACTTGCCAACATTTCTCACTGCTCTTAGTATGCGCAGCAGATTGATCGGGAAGAAAAACTTCGCGAGTCAATTCAGGGATGGCAGCAAAGATAAAACTGAGCTGGCGTTACCTGAGTTGAATTGAGAAGTAAAACTTCGCGAGTCAATTCTGAGATGGCGGCACGGGTAAAACCGAGCCGGCGTCAACTGGATTGAATTGAGAAGAAAAGCTCCGCGATTCACGCAAGGGGAATGGCAAGGATAAAACCGAGCCAGCTTCCAGTGAGTCGGATCGGGGAGCGCGCTTCGCGGCTGAGTTCAAGGCAGCAAGGGTAAAACCGGGCTGCTGCTGGGCGAATGCGGAAGCGAGAAGCTTTGCGGCGCACTCAAAGATACGACGAGGGTAATACCGAGCCGCGATCGTGAGTTGAACCAAGAAGTAAAGCTTTACGAACCGATTTAAGCGAGGCGGCCAGGGTAAAACCGGACCGTTTTCGAATAAGTTGATCGAGAAGCGAAAACTTAGCGACTCAATCGAAAAGGGGGCGACGCGGTCACACCGAGTCGCCCTCGATTTTTTTATGTTGTCCCGCTGGCACAGCACCCGCCTCATTGATTCTTGCGAAGACCTTGCGAACTAATCTGAAGTCAGTATGCCCTGAGGAACCATGGGGACGCTTGAATCACTACTGATCAACGGGCCACGCCGGAATAATTCATTCGCGATAATTCCCGCTTGCAACTCGAGGTCGCCGCGCATTCGGCTCGGATGACAAGTTCGCCAGCCGGAAAACTCATTCCAACGAAGATTCTTGATAGAAAACGCAGAAAAAACCGCGCCGCCGGCGATGAAGGCCCGGCAACGCGGTGTATACAACCTCGTTGTTATTGTTCGGCTAAGCGGCGTTCTTCACACCAGGCGTGAAGTGGACACCGAGCTATCCACTGCGGTTAACGTCGAACCCTGAGACTGATGGTTGTCGTGGCGCTGCAAGGAGCCGGCCGACAAACTTTGCCTGCCCTTTTATGTTTGCTTCACGAACATGACGCGTCATCAGCGACTGCGCCTGCGCTCCGCTCTCCACCACGAAGAGCAAGATGGCTGCGCACAGCACCACGTATATGAAGCGTCGAAACTCCACTCCATACTTTTTTCCTGATTGGTTCATCGGTTGGCTCCGATGATTCTCGAGATCGGGGAATCTCCTTTTGGGAGCGGGGGTGACCACTGTACTTCCTTGAAACTAAACTTCCGAGTTAGACCCCGGTTGCGCGCATGGTACCCTTCTGCCGTGCGGGACGCAACGAATTTGCCAGCGCAGAAATCCCTGCAAGATCAGGACAGAGTTGCGCGCTGGGGAGAGTGAGCGTCATGGAGGACCTATCTAAATACAATCGTCCGGTCGGCAAGTTGTTCGCGCGGCCAAGCACGGCCGAGGACTGGGAGAAATACCGGGTGAGCGAGGAGCAAGTTGAATCTTTCCGTGAAAACGGCTACTTAAAGGGCGTGCGGATTTTGACGGATGAGCAGGTGGAGGCTTTGCGCGGAGAATTGGATCACCTGATGAATCCGGCGCATGCGGGGCGGGAGCTCTTTCACGAATATCATTCAAACGAGTCGACCGATCCAGACCGCGTTGTGTTTCACGCGCTGGGGGCGTGGCGCGTCATGCCAGGCTTTCACGATCTGCTATGGAACCCAGCGTTTCTCGTGCCGGCATCGCAACTGCTCGAGGGTCCGGTGCGCTTCTGGCACGACCAGCTCTTCTGCAAGCCGGCGCGCCATGGCGGAGTGGTGGCATGGCACCAGGATTATTCCTACTGGACGCGCACGACGCCGCTAGCTCATCTGACTTGCTGGATCGGCCTGGATGATTCCACACGCGAGAACGGTTGTCTCAATTACGTGCCCGGAAGCCACAAGTGGCCGGACTTGCCGAAGCCGGTGCTAACGGGGGAAATGGAGGGAATCCGAAGCAGCCTGCCGCGCGAGCTGAAAGATAAATTCGAGCCAGTAGCGATCGAACTAAAAAAGGGTGAGAGCGCGTTTCACCATGCGCGGACGATGCACGGCTCGGGCGCGAACGATACGCCAAAGCCGCGGCGGGCCACGGTGATCAACGTGTTTCGCGACGGGGTAATGTCAAATGCGGATGAGCCGTTGCTCGCTGGCGTTCCCATAATTCCTCGCGGGAGCAAGGTGGAAGGACAGTTCTTTCCGTTGTTGTTCGAGCCGGACGCGGTGCGCAGCAATTCGGCGTGATCTGATAAGGCCGAGCGAGACGCAGGCGGAGACAAAACGAAAAGGGATTTTTCTTAAGGCAGCCAACCATCGCAGCACTTGGGCTGTCGCCTGTGTCAACGCAAAGTAGAAATGTCCGGGTTTTAGCAAGATAGAAATGTCCGCTTCCAAGGTTTTCTCCACGGGTGCTCTTCTGGCACATGGTATTTGGGTTTGATTTTGTTTTGGGCTCTTTGTTTTTGTTCCGCGAGTCCTGGAGGCCGTAGGCCGGAAGGACTTGCGGACGGCCGCACCGGTTCGGGACAGGCGTGCAAGTGCAGATAGCCGGCCCCGGTAGCGCAACCAGTGACTTCCGTCCAACCGCCGTTCGATCTCTACTGCCGCTCCGCGAAGCCCCGCACAAACTTCTTCCCGCAGTACTCCCCAGCGATTTCCATCCCAGCTGACGGTGTGATCCTCGGCCACCCTACGGGCCACGCGTACACTCAGGATCTCTTCCAGGTGCTGTTCCTGTCCCAGTCGTCGGTGGGCATTGCGTGCCTTCCGCGGTGTCACGGTAAAACGCTGCTCCCACTCAGGAAGAAAGCGCGTCTCCAGGAAATGATTCGCTCCCAGGATGCTGTCGATTCCTGCCAAGCGCATCTCTTTCACCAGACGATCCTGTAGAGTTTCAAACAACCTCTCGATACGCCCTTTCGCTTGCGGACTGTGGGCCGCGATCCATTCGATCCCCAGTTCGTGCAACGCTCGCCCAAACTGCGTGCGCAGCGGATCTCCCCGCAGTTGTTCCGCAAGCGGCGGTGGCCCGGCCTTTCGAAAAATGCTGGCTTTATCGGTGTAATGAGCCAAGGGACGTCCATAGCGCCGTAACCATCCCTCCAGAGTTCGCAAGTTCTCTTCCGTGGTGTCGTGCTCGGTGAACCGTCCCCAGATGCGACTGGTGGCGTCGTCGATCAGGGCAATGAGCTGGCAAGCCGGACCGCGCTCCTCCAACCAGCGGAATGGTGAGCTGTCCTGCATCACCAACTCCCCGAAACTGGCTCGGCGCTCCCGCCATACATGCACGGCCTTCACGCGCTGCGAGCGCGGGCGCCACAAGGCCGCTTTGGTCATCCACTTCCGCAGCGTCTCCCGGCTCACGGAGAAACCCTCCTGGGCCAGGTGTTCGGCAGCCAGCGTGGGTCCGAAATCCGCATAACGCTGCTGCAGGCGCGCCAGAATCTTCTGCTCCAAGCGGGCCGCCAGCTTGCGGTTCGATGGTCGGCCGCGCAATCCGTGAACCAGGGAATGATCTCCTCGTTGGCGAAGGCGGAGCAGCATCCGCCGCACCTGGCGGTCGCTTATTTTCAGCTGCTGGGCCCCGGCTACTTGCGTCAGATGTTTCTGCTTTATCTCGTGCAACACTTTCAGGCGGTCCCGTTCTCGTTGGCTCAAAGCGATTCGCTCCGTCTCCATGGGGCCCTCGGCCATCCATGAAAGCGGACATTTCTACTTTGCACAAACCGGACATTCTCACTTTGCGGCGACACTTGGGCTGTCGCCTGTTGACTCTTTCCGCGTCCTCAACGACTATAAGCTCCAATTTGACCTATCATTGCCGCTCGCGGGAGAGCGCTCGCCTATGGAAGAACAACTAAGCCTGGAATTTCTGCGCGTGGTAGAAAACGGCGCGGTTGCCGCCGCGCGCACGATGGGATTTGGCGACCGGCACAAGGCCGACGAAGTCGCCGTCGAAGCGATGCGCAAGACGATGGATGCCGTGCAGATGGACGGCACGATTGTCATTGGTGAAGGCGAGCGCGACGAAGCGCCCATGCTGTACATCGGCGAAAAAGTAGGTCTGGCGACGCACGCGCCCAAGGCGCTTTTTCCCGAAGTGGATATTGCCGTCGATCCGCTGGAAGGCACGAACCTGTGCGCCACGGGCGCGGGTAATGCGATTGCGGTGCTGGCAGCCAGCGAGCGCGGTGGGTTACTCCATGCGCCGGATTTGTACATGGAAAAAATCGTTGTGGGACCGTCGTGCAAGGGCGCGGTCGATCTGGATGCCCCCGTTACCGATAATTTGAAATCGATCGCCAAGCGACTGGACCGCGATGTGGAAGATCTCGTAATCATCGTGCTGGACAGGCTGCGGCACGAAAAGCTCATTGCAGAGATTCGCAGAGCGGGGGCGCGGATACGATTGATCGGCGATGGCGACCTGTCGGCTGGCATTTCTGCGGCGGTAGTCGGCACGGGAGTGCATGCCGTCATGGGTATCGGTGGCGCGCCGGAAGGTGTGCTGACTGCTGCGGCGCTGCGCTGTTTGAACGGGCAGATCCTGGCCCGCCTGGTTATTGGCAAACCGGAAGATCAGATACGGCTCGAAAAAATGGGCGTGAAGGATCCCAAGAGAATCTACGACACGGAGGATCTGGCGCCTGGGAAGAAAATGATTTTTGCCTGTACCGGCGTTACGGACGGCAATTTGTTAAAGGGCGTTCGTTTTTTTGGGGAAGGCGTGCGAACTTCCTCGATGATTCTGACTTTGGACGACCGGCAAGTCCGCTTTGTGGATTCCGTTCACCTCGATAAGCGGCCGGACATAAAGGTGCGCTTCAACTAACCCCAGCAGGGCAAGCTCGCCTTCACCTGGTCTGGCCCGGTTGAGCTGCGTCTGCTCTGACGAAGCGGGGATGATTCAGCGTTTCTTGGCGCAACAACAGCGCCGCTCTACCTGCCCGTGAAAAACGCCGCCTGCTCATAAGAACAGGAACGCTTAGAGCACATCAGGGCGGCTTTCGTGCTGCCATTAGCCGCATGTCTGCCAGACTAAAGATAGGGCGAACTGTGCCCACTTGGGAGAAGCAGTCTATGGCACAAGGATCCACTTCGGGCAATTCGTCATCGTCCAAGTCTCTTATGTGGATGATGATCGCCCTGTTTGCAGGCCTCGCCGTCCTTCTGGCAGGCGGCTTGTTCGTCGCCAGCAGGGTGGTCCGCTCGATGGGACTTACGGCCGCAAACGCCATGAACACCGTGCGAACTCCCGGGGGGAGTCTCCGGTTGGAGAAAGAAGGAGAAATCGGCGCAGGCTTGCCGGTCTATCCGCGGTCGTCGCTGGTCGTGCCGGACGATAGCACGGCAGCAGCAGCCGTCAAAGAGGCGCGAGACGGTATCGAGAAGTCAACCTATCACACCACCGATACGCGGGATTTTGTGGATGAGTGGTACGTAAAACATTTGAGTGCGGAATTCACGCGCCGCGATGCGGGCGACAAGCCGCTACCGGAGATTTTCAGCGATGCGCGCGTCTCCGATAACGACATCGCCTTCGTAGCCGAACGCGGGCAAACGGTTGGCATCGTGGCGCTCTCGCTCGACTCCGGCGGCACAAAGATCTCCTTGATTCGGTTTAGCAAATCGTCGCCCGCCTCCGGGGAAGCACCCAATGCAGCACAGCCGGCTCCCGCGCAACCGTCCGCCACACCCTAGCGGAAATTTCTCGCTCGAAGCGCGTAGCAACCCCTCGTTCCTTCGTTATTGCTCTTTGGTCTAATTTGCAGGTTTACTGCTGGCTTTTCGTGAGTGCCAGAAAAACGCCGTCATCGATGGCAACGGAATGCATGAAGAGAGTCGCCGTCGTCCCCCCCGCAAGAGCAACATGATCGGCGCTGCCGCTGATAGCGGGGCCTGGCGGCTTGGTTGTTCCAGTTCCCGTTCCAGATCCGTCGCCAGGCTGAAGCGAAATTCGCGTGATCTTCGGTGTGCAATTCGCCGCGCCAAGGCAAGTATCGCGCACGAAAACCTGGCGGTAGCCGCTGTTGATGGTGCTCGCCGCGGACTTGCTCGTTGCAGCAGATGCCTGGGCTGCCTGACTCTTCGTAACAGCCAGGAACGCGACGTACCGCCCCGAAGCGCTGAGAGACGGCAAAATACCTTCCGTTCCTAACAGAGTTCCGTTGGGATCCGTGGAAATAAGTTGAGTCGAAGGAGTGCAGGAAGCGCTTACACCGAAGCAGGTATCGCGCAGATAGACCTGGCGGCCCGTGCCCATCCCAGTGCTGGTGCCCGTTTCCGTGACCAGATTGGCCGCCGCGGAACTGAACGCCACGTATCGTCCATCGGAACTCATGGAAGGGGAATGGCTGTCGTCACTTGCAGCGGTGCCATCCAACGCGGAAGAAACGAGAATCGTGCGCGGCTGGCAGGAAGGCTCCGCCCCTTGGCAGGTATCGCGCGCGAAAATCTGCGCGTGCCCGTTCTGCGAAGCCGTGTACCCCACATAACGGCCATCGAGGCTGACCGCCGGCGTCTCCTCCTCCACCAACGCGGCGCTCGCGTTGGCACTATTCCCACCCGCCCCGGTGATGGTGAAGGTCGTGGCGTTGCTTGTGCCACCGCCTCCATGACCGGTGCAATTGATCTGGCAATTCGCAGGTGGAGGCACCGGGAGGTTGTTAACAGTAACAGTCGCAGTGCCAGCGGTGGCAAGCAGTGTCGCGGGAACTGTCACTTGAATTTGTGTGGTCGTGATATTCGTTGCGGTTAGAGCTGTCTGCGTTGCCGTGTTCCAGAACACCTGAGAACCACCCGTGGGGTCACTCGTCAAAAGAAAATTTGTTCCCGTGATGGTCAGCGGCAATGCTGCACTCCCGGAGGGGGCACTATTGGGAGCGATCGTGGTAACCGTCGGAACTGGATTGGGAGGAGGAAATACGATGAAGGCCACGGGGTTGGAGAGCCCGTTCGTGCCGGTTCCGGAGTGTGGCTGCACGGTCTGGACGAAGTCGGTTCCCGGCTTCGCGATCATCGCGGCAGGGACCACTGCGCTCACTGAAACAATGCTTCCTGTATCATTCGCCGGGGCGCATGTGTTCGCCGCGGTAGTCGTCACGATGCATGTTTTGAGCTTTTGTTGATTAAAGGTGACGACGGTTTGCAGCACGAAGCCTTGGCCCGTCAACGTGATCGTCAAATCCGCTCCTCCGGCGGTTACGTTGGAAGGCGAAACAAATTGCAGGAACGCGCCGGTGTTGGACTGAAAGGTGTTTCCGTAATCATTGCAACCAGTGGCGGCGAAAAACGCCGCAAATGTGACAGCTATGGCTGTCCAAGACCGCTTCATCGAGACTCCTTCGTAGTCGCTGGTTACCCCGACTCGGTCGGGATCAACCTGACTGGACAAACGGCGGGGAACTCCCCGGTGCCAGTGTGCTTTTCGGATGAGATGCGCAAATCGCGCGGCGCGTTGACCCCACCAGCCCACCCGGGGGCACGCAAACCCTGCCCGGCCCGTTTGGCGCCCCTACAAAGCGGCCAACCATCTAGTGACGGGTCCGGTCAACCTTATACCTTTACCATTCTCATCGAAGAAAGGTCAATGAGCAATTCTTGACCCTGGCGAGCGACCCATTGGCTCGCCAACCCTCTCATTATCAGTGAGTCGCGGAGGAATTGCCAACGCCTTGAGCAGCCAGCGAGGAGCGCACAAGCTCCTGAATATGGGTGCGGCACTCGGCATCTTGAACTGGCAGCGCCGCGGCGGCACGGTAGCACGCCAGGGCCTGCTCGTTGCGGTTCAGTTTCGCGTAGAGATCACCCCGGGCAAGTTGAAACAACGGATTAGAGGGATATTTCTCGACTAACGGGCTGATGACGGCGAGCGCTTTTGCATACTGCTGATCGTAGCGGTGGAGGTCCAGCGCCAGATAAAAACGCGCTGCGGCAGGCGTAAGAACGCCTTCGGAAATATCTCGTTCCAGCTGGCGGATGCCCTCTTGTTTGTTGCCCCCCGGAATGCCCATGAAAAAACTCAGGAGTTTGGCGATGCCACTGAGTGTATCCGCATAGTAATTGTAGAGACCCAGTCCGAACTCGGCATCGACGAGTTCGGGGTCCAGCTGAATAGCGTGGAGAAAATGCTCGCGAGCGTGGACGCCAGCGCGAGCGGCAGCACGATTTTCGCCGCGAAGCCCGTAGAGCCGCGCGGCGAACGCATCCCCCATACCTGCATAGAATTGCATTCCCGCGGTTTCGTGATTTTTGAGCTGGACAAGTGCAATCGACGAAGCCTTTCCGGCCAGGTCAAGGTAGTGCTGGTCGGTGGCAAGCTTTGGCCTGTGCCGCGCGTCGGTCATTCCGTACTTGTATTCCGCTGACGTGCAAAAGATTTTCCACCACAGGGCTTCAGCCTCAAGCAAATAGCCCAGAGGGTGGTCGGGCTGCTCTCTCTGCAGGCGCTGTGCATCCGCGACCGCATCATTCGTTTCGAAAGAGTAGATTTTATCGATGACGGCGGAAGCTCCGCGTGGTAACTCCAGCTGTTGTGCGCGTGCCACGGCTGCAAAAGGCGCAGGCAATGCCAATGTGCAGACCAATAGACAGAGAAGTTTCGCGCCCCCTAAAAGGGCACGGAGTAGCTTCATGCCGGCACCTGAAGAGTCTCCGCCAAAACCCCGCTAAACCTTTGCCGCGCGGACAGGCCACGCGCCGATGAGTTTAAGCTGTCCCGCGGTGGTTGCAAACCGAAATGCCTTCGGTGGCACACAATAATATTAGAACATCCTCACAAATTGCACGTTAGCTGCAACGCGACGCATTTGCTATTCTCGGCGGCGTGCTGACCACGCCCGACAATGGCGCTCCCGGCAAGACCGGAGGTATTCCGGCGGAGCAACCTTCCGGCCTCGAGCGCGGCCTGGGTCTGAAAGAGGCCGTCGCTCTCAACATGATTGAGATTGTGGGCATCGGCCCCTTTGTAGTCACGTCGCTGGTGATCAAAGCAATGGGCGGGCCGCAGGCTCTAATCGCGTGGATTGCAGGAGCTGCGTTGGCCACGCTCGATGCTTTCGTCTGGTCCGAGCTTGGCGCGGCCATGCCGCGCGCTGGCGGAACGTACGTTTTCCTTCGCGAAGCATACGGGCCCGGACGCTGGGGCCGCTTGATGTCTTTTCTGTTCGTGTGGCAGACATTTGTCCAAGCGCCGCTTTCCATCGCATCTGCCTCCATCGGCTTCGCGCGCTACGCCGGATATCTCCACCCGCTCACAACCCTCGAAGCTAAAGCCGTCTCGGGAGGACTGGTTCTTTTCCTCGTGGTGCTGCTCTATCGGCGTATCACCACCATAGGTAAAATCTCAGTTCTGTTGTGGACTGGCGTGGTTGGCACTCTTCTCTGGCTGATCTGGGGAGGCGCGAGCCACTTCAACGCGAAAATGGCATTCGATTTTCCGCCCGGCGCATTTTCGGTTTCCTGGGTGTGGTTCGGGGGCCTCGGCGCCGCAATGGTTAACACCGTCTACAGCTATTGGGGCTACTACAACATCTGCCATCTGGGCGGGGAAATCCGCGATCCGGAACGTAATATCCCCCGCGGAATTTTCCTTTCCATTCTTGGTATTGCGGTCCTGTACCTGGCGATGCAGATCAGCATTCTGGGAGTCGTGCCGTGGCGGGAAGCGCAGAACTCGAAATTCATCGTCAGCACCTTCGTCGAGAAACTGTATGGCCATCACGCCGCACAAGCGGCCACATGGATGGTCCTGTGGGTTGCTCTCGCTTCGGTCTTTTCAGTTTTGCTGGGATATTCGCGCGTGCCGTACTCCGCTGCGCTGGACGGAAATTTCTTCCCTGTATTCGGCCGCTTGCACCCTACAAAGCATTTTCCTTACGTCTCGCTGCTGGCTCTCGGCGGACTCGCCTTTCTTTTCAGCGTGACTCTAAAACTTGAGACGGCCATCGCCGGCATCCTGGCCATGCGCCTGTTGGTGCAGTTCATCGGCCAAGCGGTAGGAGTGATATTGTTGCGGCGCCGCTGGGGATCGGCGCGCTTGCCGTTCAAGATGTGGCTTTATCCCTTACCCGCGGTGCTGACCACGATCGGGTGGGCTTGGCTCTTCTGGCAAACCGGCACGGCGAGGAAATGGGGAATCGCAGAGATCGCGCTGGGAACGCTCGCATTTCTTATCTGGGCCCGTAAAATGCGACAATGGCCATTTGCAAAAGTTGACGATGTGCCCGTTTAAAAGGTAAGTGACCCGGAGGCCGCGTGAATCGACTCTTCCTTAGAGCCGTTGGATCAACTCTTTTCGGCGCTGTGCTCGCATCTTTTTTCGCGAAGCCTGCCTCGCCGCAATTTCCCCCAGCTCCAGGAACAGGCCCCGGCCTCCCAGAAACCGTTGAAGCCATCGACAGCACCCTAATCACTACGCGCATCCTCTATATCACCGCGCATCCCGACGATGAATCCGCCGCTCTGCTCACCTATCTCGCGCGCGGTCTACATGCGGATGTTGCGCTGCTCACCCTCACGCGCGGCGAAGGCGGGCAAAACGACCTCGGGCCAGAGCAGGCGCCGCAACTTGGATTGATCCGTACCCAGGAACTTCTCGCCGCCTCGCGGGGCTACGGCATAAAACTCTTTTTTGGAAGTGCACCTGATTTCGGGTTCTCAAAAACGCCCGAGGAAACGGAAAAAATCTGGGGCGATGCAGTCCTCGGAGAAATGGTGCGCGTAATCCGCACCTATCGCCCCAACGTCGTCATCAACGGCTGGGGCGGCGTGCATGGCGGCCACGGGCACCATCAAACATCGGGTCTGTGGACGCCGCGCGCTGTGGCACTTGCCGCCGATGCTAAATCTTTTTCAGAGCAAATCTCCAAGGATGGATTGGCTCCCTGGGGAAACTCCTCGAATCTGGTGCAGATTCTGGACACGGAACGCGGTGGGGCAAGCGGTGCTTCGTCAAATGGTTATACTCTTCCCGTCGACGAAATCTCGCCGCTTTGGGGCAAGCCTTGGCGCGAAATCGCGCTCGACGCTTTTTCCAATCACCGTTCCCAGGGCATCACCGGTTTTGTCAATTCACCCTTTCTCCGCCGCCCGCTGGTGCTCATTCGCGAAGACGGAAGCAAACTCGATCCCGCGAGTTTGGCCAGGCCGCTCCATGATCTCGCTAGCGGCTCGGTACCCGAGGCACAGTTCCGGCGCGCTGTGAACGAAGCGGAATCGGCCATCGCGAAGGCGCGGGCTGCGTCACTCTCTCTCAATTGGTCCCAAGCTGCCGCGGACCTGGCCAGCGCCGCGATGCAAATCGATGCCATCTCCCCTGCCGAGAAAGGCACGCCCACTTCGCCACTCTCCTTCGAGCTTGCGCGAACACGCAAACGAATTGACCGTGCGTTAACTCGAGTGTTAGCCGTCGAGGTTCGCGCGGAAGCCGATCGCGACGCTCTTGTCGTCGGGGAATCCTTTAGTGTTTCGGCCGAAGCCATTTGCCGCAAAGATGCAGGTTGCGAGCTCGGTACGGTGAAGTTAAATCTTCCTCCATCTTTCAAAGAGACCAAACGAGAGGGCGATGCCGCAAAGGGCTATCAGTTCAAGGTCGATCTTACCCAGGCTGCTCCCAAGTTGACGGCTTGGGAAAAATTGCAACCCGAGCCACCGCCCTTGGTGACCGTGCAGCAGGAAGTGACGATCGGCGGATACAAGTTCGCTGTCACGGTTCCCGTGACGCACATCGCTCCAAGTTCCACTCGCGTAGACCGCGTGCCGTTGCGAATCGTGCCCGCGTATACGTTGAAAGTAGAACCCAAGCAGGCGCTAGAAGTGCTTGGAAAACCAGGAGTCCCGTTCGATGTTTTGCTGCGGGTCCATTCCTACTCAACGCAGCCGGGCAAGCTTTCCGTCGGGCTTGATCTGCCCGATGGGTTTAACGCAAGCGCACCGGTCGAACTTGTTTTCGATGGCGCTGGAGAGAAGTTTGCGAGAGTCGTCGTGACTCCGCCGAACAAACTGTCTGCTGGAAAGTACACGATCACGGCCTATGCCAAGCATGGCGACGAGAAATTCTCCACTTCCATCGAGCCGTTGCCTTCGCTGCCCACTCAATTCTGGAGCGAATCCGCGCAATGCGTCGTCTATGCCCTCGATCTGAACGTTCCGAGAAATCTGCGCGTCGGATACATCACGGCGGAGAGTGAACCCATTCCGGAAGCGTTACGCACACTGGGACTCCAAGTCGAAATGCTGGATGCGCAGACGCTGGCTTTCGGCGATCTCTCCAAATTCAATGCCATCGTGGTTGGCGTGCGCGCGTACGAACTCCGTCCAGAACTTCCTGGCGCAAATCAGCGGCTTCTCCAGTACGTCTCAAACGGCGGCACGCTTGTCGTGCAATACAACCGGGACTTCGCCTGGAACAAGGAACAATACGCTCCTTATCCTGCAAAAATCCTGAATGGGCCGGGCGGCCAGCTCCCGCGCATCACCGACGAAGATTCTCCCGTCAGATTTCTGAAGCCGGACGACTCCCTACTGAACCGTCCGAACAAAATCACGCAAGACGACTTCAATGGCTGGGTCCAAGAGCGCGGCCTCTACTACTGGACTCAATTTGATCCAAAATACACCTCTGTATTGTCCATGCACGATCCCGGCGAGCCGGACCTCAATGGCGCGCTGGTCTACGCGCGCTATGGCAAAGGCATGTACATTTACACCGGCATTGCTTTCTTCCGTCAAATTCCCGAAGGCGTACCGGGCGCCTACCGGCTCTTCGTAAATCTGCTCAGCGCTACGCAAGCAAACTGATCCTGGGACAACTTTAGCGGCTTCCGCTCTCTTGCGAGGCCAAGCTCGTTCCCTCGTACATCAACTGGACACATCGCTTCCGCGCGCAAACCAGCGTGCTATCCTCTTCAACCGGGGGTCGAAGACGCATGAAAAGTCATTTTTCCACCGATTTTGCCGGCCGCGGGGCTGTCTCGCTCTTTCTGGGAGCGGCTCTTTTCCTGGCCTGCGCCTCACCGGCCACGTCACAGAAGAAAAAGAAAAACGATACTCCAGCCGCAGATAGCATGCCTTCCATACCCATGGGCGACGAGCAGCAGGTCGACTACACGATATCGGAAATGCTGGGTGCCTGGCAGCTCGGTGACATCGAAAAGATGCACAAGGACTACGCCGACGACGTCTCCATCGTCAGCGGCAACTGGGAGCCGCCCATTTTCACCTGGAAGAATTATCTTGCCGTCTACCAGGCGCAGCACGCCCGCATGCAACAGGTGCGCATGGATAGGACCAACACCTATATCAAGCTAAATGGCAATATCGCATGGGCCTGCTACCAGTGGGATTTCTCAGCGGTCGTGGACGGGCAGCCTTCCGCAGCTCGGGGTCAAACTACCTTGATCCTGGAAAAAAGGAATAACCACTGGGTGATCGTGCACAACCACAGTTCGCTGGCTCCAACAGTTCAGCCCGCCGCACCGGTGAGCACACCGCAGCCCCCTCCAAACAGTCCATCGACGCACTAGAGAATAGGACTTCCGTGCCAGTTCACTTCAGCGGGCTAAATATTTTTCAGCCCGTTGTACAGCCAAAGACAGGCAAGAACCAGAAGGAGCGCTCCTGAAGCAATTCCGCTGGTCATAAGCGGCCGCGAAAGCGCGTTGATCTTCGCGACGATCTCCCTCTGTTCTCGTGCCATGTGTTCCTGTGCGGCGTCGAGAAAGATTTGATCATCTTCATGGCTGGCAAGAAGGCTCCGCCGAATCAGCAACAGCATGAATATGCCGGTGACGATCGCCCAGGCAATCAGAACATAGAAGATAGGCCCTGTAGTTAGGGTTTCCATGGTGACCTCCCACTGGAACTGGCGCGGTCTTTTTTTGCAGGTGCAAGGAAGGAGTGAGACCGCGTTCTGAGGGCGAGTATAGCACCGCGCATTCGAATTTCAACTACTAGTCATAAAGTAAATCGATGCTTGCAATTCCCCGCGCACCCATTGGCACAGAAGCAAAAATCTCGGCGTTTGCGTGCAAACCTTCTGTTTGCAAGGGCTTGCACGAGTCATCTGTCACCGGCCGTTTTGCATCTGCCCCGCGTTATCTTCGGAATTCGGGCCAAGGCTCCTGGCCCTTTCGTTGACAAACCGGGAAGCGGCGGGCACAATAAAAAAGCCTCGTTGGAACTGTAATCCCGGCTGTGTCGGGGTTTCACCCACAACACTCGTGCCCGAGTGGCGGAACTGGCAGACGCGCTAGCTTCAGGAGCTAGTGATCGCAAGGTCGTGGAGGTTCGAGTCCTCTCTCGGGCACCATCAAAACAATGGCATTTCGCTCATTCCCAAACTCATTCCGATTTAAGCGCTCGGATTGGATCCAGGAGCGCCGCCCTTCTTGAGGGGATTAGCGCAAAGACTAGATTCATAAACATCGCGAATCCGACGACGAGTTCCGCGCTTGTCCAGTCAAAATAAAACGAAAGGTCCGCTCTCTGCGCAATGCTTTCCGTACCTCGCCAGCCTGCCATCAGTCCTGCAAAACATCCCGAGACGCTGATTACCACCGCTTCAAATAAAAATTGAAAGAAGATGTCCGATTTCGTCGCTCCGAGTGCCCTGCGTATCCCGATTTCTCCGACTCTTTCCCCCACGGCAATCCAACAGATCGCCAGGATGCCCAGGCCCGAAACGGCCAGTCCACTCAGTCCCACCCATCGCACAAGAAAAGTGAGGCGATTGGAAGAAGCGATCTCCGTGTCGATTAACGCTTTTTGGTTCTGAATCTGAAAGTCCTCTGGCAAATTTCCTGGAGCTCGATGCCTTTTGCTAAGAACGTGGTGGATCGCTTCCGTCGTTTCGTCCATCCTGTCCCACCTTGTCACAGCGAAAAGAATTGCACTGAAATAATCGACGTTCGCCAGCCGGCGCATGGCCGTGCTCAGCGGAACGTAAACCTGGTTGTCTTCGTTTGTCGCGTCAAGTCCCTGGCCTCGCTCTTCCAGCACACCAATAACTTCGAACGGCACTCGATTGATGAACATCCGTTTGCCAATCGGCGATTCACTCCCGAAGAGATCGCGCCTCACCGTTGACCCAAGCACCGCCACGCGCGCCGACCTCCTCATTTCTGGCACCTCATAGAACTCACCCTCGGTCGTCTGCCAGTGCCGGATACGCGCGTAATCCGGCTCCGTTCCCATCACAATGCAATTGCTTTTCGAAAGGTCGCCCGCCTTCACCAAAAAAGATGCGGTTACCGTCGCGGACGATTTCTCGATCTCGGGAATCTCGCGCAGAATCTCAGTATAATCCGCGGCTACCAGCGTCGTCACAATCGTCCCGGTCTTCGCGCGTCCACCTACGTTGCGGCTCAACTGCGGCGTAACGACCAGCACATTCGTCCCTAACCGTTGAATCCGGTTCAGGACTTTCATTCGCCCTTCGGCAGCGTAGTTGATCGCGGAAATCACCCCGCCGACTCCCAGCAGGGCGCTCAAAAGGATAAGCCCGGAGCGCAAACGGAATCGCCAGATCAACCGCAGGGACCCAGACATCAATAGAATCGCTTTGCCGATGTGCATGGATTTCCGGAAGCTCGTTCGATCCGCCGTCAGGTTCGCAAGGCTTTCACAGGGTCCACTTGCGTTGCTCTCCATGCCGGATAGATGCCGAAGACCAGACCAAGTCCCACGGAAAGCCCCGCCGTCCATTCCAAAGCCCGCAAGACGAAAATCGGCGGCAAGTGCTGCATTCGCGCGACCAAATTCGTGCCGCCTAGGCCAAGCACAATTCCGATTAGGCCTCCGAAGCTCGATATCAGCGCCGCCTCCAAAATAAATTGCACCAAAATGTCCTGCCGGCTCCCGCCGACGGATCGCCGCAGCCCAATCTCTTTCCTTCTCTCGAACACGCTGATGAGCATCAGGCTCATAATCACCGCTCCGCCGATACACATCGCGATCGTCGCAATCCCTTTCAGTATCGTCGAGAGTGTGGAACCCATCTGCGTCACTTGCGCCATCACCGCTTGCGGACTTGTAAGCGTAAAATCGTCAAGCGCAGAGGCCGCGATGTGGTGACGCTGCCTCAGCAGCGCTATAATCTTCGCCACCGCCGCATCGCTCTTCTCCGGTTCTCGCACTTGCGCGATCAGCATCGTGAGAAAATCCCGGTTAAACAAGCGTTTTGCCGCCGTGCTCACCGGAATCAGAATGAGGTTGTCGAGACTTCCCCCGCCCGGCCCGGCGCCTCGAGACGCCAGCACTCCCTTCACCTGAAACGGCACATCGCCAATTCGAATCGTCCTCCCGAGAGCGTCGCCTTCGGGAAAAAGAACCGGCACCACGTCCGAACCGAGAATCGCCACTCGCGCAAGCGACTGCATGTCTTCCTCGGTGATGAAATTCCCCTGCGCCACTTCATCTCCGCGCAAATCCAGCCAGTTCGCAGACACACCAAAGATCGCTGGACTCACGTTCTTGTCCTTATATTTTACGTCGATATCGAACGCGTTTTGCAGCAGAGCAACTTGTTTTATTTCCGGAAGTTCCGCCGCAATGGCCGCCGCGTCTTCGAACTTTAGCGTTGGCGGAACATTTGTCAGCGACACCATCCCACGCGTCTTCCCCGCCCCGGGACGAATGATCACCGTATCGAACGTCCCAATCATGTTCTTGAACCGCTTCATCGTCTCGCGTTTGGTGTTTTCGCCCACCGAATCCAATATCGTCAACGAACAAATCCCGATCATCACCCCAGCCATCATAAAAAATGTTCGCAGCCGGTTCCGGGACATGCTGCGCCAAGCAATTCGTATTCCCGATGTGATTCGCATGATCTGTTCTCCAAACCGCCGCCAAAGTCACTCGGTCGCAAGCACGGCTATTTTTCGATCCGACGCAAGCACTCCGTCCTTAAACAAAATCTCGCGTTCCGCGTATGCCGCCACCGCGTCGTCATGCGTCACCAGAACCACGGTCCGTCCTTCTTGATGCAGTTGCCGCAATATGCCCATCACTTCCGCTCCCGCCGCCGAATCCAGATTCCCTGTCGGCTCATCCGCAAGAATAAGCGGAGGGTCATTGATCAACGCCCGCGCAATCGCAACTCGCTGCTGCTCGCCGCCGGAAAGTTCCGTCCCGTAATGATGCGCGCGTTCCCCAAGCCCCACGCGCTCCAGCGCCGCCATCGCCCTATTCCGGTCGACGCGCCCCGGACCATAAATCATTGGAATTTCCACGTTTTCCAGTGCCGTCGTCCGCGGCATCAAGTTGAACGACTGAAACACAAATCCGATCTTCCACGCGCGCACATGCGAAAGCTGCTTGTCGGAATACCCAGACAATTCCTCCCCGTTCAGCCGGTAAGCTCCCGACGTGGGTTTGTCGAGACATCCCACGATATTCAGCATCGAAGATTTTCCCGAACCCGAGGGCCCGCGAATAGTCACAAATTCCCCTCGCTCGATGAGAAAGGAAATATCCTTCAACGCCTCAACCGGCGTGCCGTCGCCTCTCCGATACGTCTTTCCAAGATTCGTCACTTCAATCATGGTTTTTCGCCTTTTTTCTCTGAATCAGTCGCGCGATTTACGACTACCTGGTCGCTCACACTCAAACCCTTCTTAATCTCCGTGAATCCTCCGTCGCGCGTCCCAGTTGTCACTGGCCTCTTCTCCTGCTTTCCATCCCTAATCAGAAATACAAATCGCTCCTCTCCATCGCGTTGAACTGCGCCATTGGGCACCACCAACGCCTTCCTTTCCGCCGTCTTGATCGTGATATTCGCCGTCATATCGGGCTTGAGCAGCCGCCCGTCTTTCTGTATCGCCGCCATCACCGGATAATTCACCACGCCGGAAATAATCGTCGCCACCGGATCGATTCTCTTCACGATGGCCGGCATCTCTCTCGACGGATATGCCTCCACCGTAAAGTTCACCGTGTCTCCAGCCCGTACGTTGGCAATATCCGTTTCATCCACCATCGCCACCAACTCCAGCGCGTTATCCTCAATGATCGTCACGAACGTCGGCGCCGCAAACGACGCGGCCACCGTTTCTCCTTCCTGCGTCGAAACCGAAGCCACCGTTCCCGAAATCGGCGCGCGAATCACCGCGTACGACAAATCAATTTCCGCCGCCGCCAAGTCGCTCTTCGATTTCTCCAGCTTTGCCTGCGCACTCTTCAATTGCCATTCCAGATCCTCCTTCTGCTGCGCCGGCAAAACTCCCTCCGCGAACAATTGCTGCCCGCGGTTCAAGTCCCTCTGCGATTTCCCGACGCCCACTTCGTCCATCGCCGCTTGCGTGCGCGCCTGCTCGACACGTGCCTGCAAGGGCCGCGGATCGATTTCCGCGATGATGTCGCTCTTCTGAATGTGCGAGCCGACCGTTACGTTCAACTTCCGCACAATCCCCGAAACTTGCGAGCCGACGCGCACTTCCGCGCCAGTTCTCAATCGCACGGTGCCGCTGGTAGTGACGGTCGAATCGATCTCTCGCATTTCCGGAGAAATCGTGGATGCAGCCGCGATGTTTGCATCCTCGCGCGGCTGCTTCTGGACCAAGTACGCAGACACAGCGCCACCTACTAGCACGAACGCGACGAGGAGCCCGAGCGTCAGCCGCACCCGTCTCTTCGATACGCCTGCGTCTCGACCGCGCGTTGGCCCTTCCAATGAAATCGCCTCGTCCATGCTCATCACTTCTTATCGAACACGATGACCATCGGCTCTTTTCCGGCACGTGCCGATTCCAAAAACAGTGTTTTTCCGTCGTCTGACAAATAGCGCGTCTCCGTTCGAACGACTTTCGTTCCCGCCACCGCGCCCTCCGACTCCCAACTCGTCACCAATTTATTTCCCGACCAGTGGCTGCTCGTTTCACTCTTTTCCCCCATCGGCGAATCGTTAGGAACGATCGCACCCGTCAAGTCGTACCGCGTCTCGTGCGTTTGCTTCTGCCCGTTGAACACCGTGGTGTCCGTAACGCTCAGCACTTTCGCCGTTTGCGCTATCGTCGAAGTGTATTCAGCGCTGGCCATCATCCCGATATTCTTGCTTTTGCCTGCATTGAACACCCACGTCCCCGAAAAATCCGGCGGATTCGCGGCCACCCCCGTAAACACGACCGCAAGAAAAAGAAAAGCAAATCTTCGAATCATTTTTATATTCTCCCTTCGATCAAAACGTTACAGCGAGCTGAGAACTCAACTGAGAAATGCTCCGAGCACCAACATTTCCAGTCTAAGAGGCGTTCTCTAGGGAGTCTGAAGTCTGTACCGAGGTATAGAGTCAAGCGGATTTTTTGCGAGGATTAGAAACGGCGCCATTTAGCTTCCGGGAATGTTTCCCGGCCGAGCTCGCGGAGGGGCGCGCCATCAAAGAAGCAGGACACACCATTGCTTTCTCCGCCCCAGGCTGCTCCAGCACCGCTGCAAGCGGCCGCTTCAACACTTTAAGAAACTCGATCTTCTGGTTGATCAACTCAAGTCGTTCCCGGGCAATTCGAAACGCTTTTTCCCACTCCTTCGACTTCGTTTGCGGACTCCCCACAAACGATTTCGCGGATTCGTGAATCTCTAAAAGTTCTTTGATTTCCTTCAGCGAAAAACCCAGCTGTTGCGAATCCTTGATAAATCTCACTCGCTCAAGGTCCGCCTCTTCGAACGTGCGGTACCCAGAAGCCATCCTCACGGGCTTTCGCAGCAGCTTTTCCCGCTCGTAAAACCGTATCGTCTGCACATTCACGCCAGCTCGCGCCGACAACTCTCCGATTCGCATGCCACTATTCTGAACCCTATACCCAAGTATAGGGTCAAGTTTATACGCCCCGCGACGCAGCTCCGCGCCTCTACTCGGCCCTCAGCATCGACGCCGGATCGATTCGAACCGCCTGGATCACCGGCCGCAGCGCCGCCAACAAAGCCCCCGCTAGAATCGCCAGCGACGGAAGCGCTAGCATCTGCAAATCCGTGGCCCTCACTTGGTAGAACAGCGACTCAACATATCGCACTGACAACATACCCAAGCCAACGCCCGCAACAGCTCCCACAAGCACCATCGCAAACACATCCATCGTCACCAATCGCGCCACACCGCCAGCTTGCGCCCCCACCGCGATTCGAATCCCGATTTCACGCCGTCGTTGCAACACGGAGTAGTGCAGCACGCCATACAATCCGACGCCTGCGAGCAACAGGGCCACAATCGCAAAGAACAACGCCAGCGTCGCGAGCAACCTTTCCCGCACCGTATGCGACTGATTGATTTCCATCTGCGTGCGAATGCGGCTCACGCGAAACTCCGGCCGCGCCCGCGGCACTTCCTGTCGAAGTACCGCCGCCAGCGCGCGCGGGTTCAATCCGGACGTGCGCACCAGCAGAATTCCTGCGCCTCTCTTCCCCAGCTGTCCTTCTTTGTCAATGGAGCGAAACGGAACATAGAATTGCGGCAAAATCGGCTCGCGCAAGCTCTTGTACCGGACGTCACCAACCAAAGCGACGATTTCGTATCGCAGCCGCAAACCCCCATCCATGTTGAGGTCAAACGTCTTTCCTACTGGATCTACGCCATCGAAGTAAGTCTTCGCAAAAGTTTCGTTGACGAGCGCTGCTCCGGGATGCGTGTCGCCTGGTCGGAAGTCTCTGCCATCGGTCAACTGAATCTTCATGGCTTCCAGCCAGCCCGGCGAAACAGCGCGCATGTAGGACAGGACGCCGTTAGGCGGCCCGCCGTTCACTGAAATAAAGTTATTCCAGCTGCCGCCACCGAGAAGTGGTGAATCCGACAGCGCAACCGTCTCCACTCCCTGGACGCTTCGCAAATGTTCGGCAACCTGCTCCCAAAATTCCACCGGCTGGGGGCTCTTCGCGACGGCATCAACAACGAGAAGCCGGTCCGCCGAAAAACCGGTCGGCTGATGCGACAAGCGCTGAAACGTAGTGACGAACAGTCCCGCCACAAAAAGCACCAGAAAACAAAACGCCACTTGCACGGCGATCAACGCGTGCATCAAACGCCGCTTGGAATGAGGATCTTCTCCGCCCTTCAGTGCGCTAACCGGATTGACGGCCGAGGCGCGTAGTGCGGGCGCCAAGCCAAAAAGCAAAGTCACGCCAAGCGCCACCGCCAAACCGAAACCCAACACTCGCCAATCCGCGGGAAGCACCAGCCGCGCCGGATTATCCGGCGGATTGATCATGCTCACGACAAACGGCCCCGACCACCATGCAAAGAGCGAGCCGACCGTAGCCGCAAGCAAGGCCAGCCACGCGCTCTGCACCAGTACCAGCTGCACCAAACGCCGCCGCCCGCCGCCCATCGACACGCGGACCGCCATCTCGCGAGCTCGCGCCGATGCTTGTGCCGTCATCAGGTTCGCCACATTCGCGCAAGCGATCATCAGCACCAGCGCCACCAGCACGCCGAGTACACCGAGTGGCCGCCGCGTTTCGGACTGGAGATCGGAAGCGCCGTTTGCCGCCGGCTCGAGCAAGAGTCTCTGGTCTAAAAAGTGATCGATGTCTTCTTGACGCATTCCATGAAAACCTTTAGCTCGCTCCTCCTCAAAGGCACGGGAAGTTGCCCCCAATTTCTGGCGGATGGGTTCGAGTGCTGCGCCTGGCTTCACCACGGCCAAAGTCCTGTGCCAGGTCCAGTCTTTGTGCGTTACTCCAGGATGCATCATCGTCGGCACGAAAATATCCACCATCGTCCCCGGCTCGGTCCCGGTAAATGGCGCCTCGACCACGCCAGCGATCTCGTAAATCTCGTTGCCCATTCGAAACGTCCGCCCGATCACACTCGGATCCTGCCCAAAGCGATGCGTCCAATAGTCGTAAGACAACACCGCGTATGGATGCCCGCCCGGTTTCACATCGTCGTTTTCCGTAAACACACGTCCCAAAGCCGGTCGCAGTCCAAGCGTCGGAAACATCCAGCCGGAAACGTATTGCAGATACGCTTTCTCAATGTCCTCGTCCGATTTGTATGTCAAATCCACTGGCTCCGCATAGGAAACGGCAAACAACTCGGCCTGATCTCTTACCGCCGCGCGCATCAACTGAAAATCCGGATAAGCCCAGCCATCGAATGTCTGCGGCTTCCCCTCCGGCCCAATTCCCTGGCGCGACAAATCGTAAAGCCGCTCCGGATTTGCCACCGGCAAAGGCCGCAGCAAAATCGCGTCGATCAATCGGAACGCGGAGGTGCACGCTCCTATCGCCAACGCGAGTGAAAGAATAGCCGCGAGAGAAGTGACCTTCGTCTTCCTGAGCTGGCGCAAGCCGAAGACTGCGTCCGAGCGCAGAGATTCCAGCCATGTCACAAGTTTCACATCTCGGCTTCTCTCCCGGTGCCGCAGCGTCGACCCCAACGCCCTTCGCGCCTCAACGGGATCGCGTCCCTGCGCGATCGCCTCCGCAATGTGCGCCTCAAGTTCCTCGTCAATCTCGCGATTCAATTGATCCCCGCGCAAAACATTCGCTATCCGCGACCACAACGACATATCAAGCCTCCAAAACTTGCACCGTTCGATACAACGTCGTCATTCCGCCCGCAGCATCTCGACCGGATCGATTTGCACCGCCCGCACTACAGGGACAACCGCCGCAGCCAACGCCGTGACAAGCATCATCGCCCACGGAAACGCCATCATCATCCAATCCGTCGCCTTTACCTGATAGAACATCGACTTAATGAAGCGCCCTGACACTAGCCCCAGCGCAAGTCCCACGACCGCCCCAATCGCAACCATTAAAAAAACATCCATGCTCACTAATCGCACGATCACACCCGCTTGCGCTCCCACTGCCATTCGAATCCCAATCTCCCGCTTCCGTTGCAACACCGAGTAATGCAACACGCCGTACACGCCCACGCCGCCTAGCACGAGTGCCACGCCCGCGAAAAACAATCCCAAAACGGCCAGGAGCCGCTCGCGAAACGTGCGCGCCAAGTTGATCGCGGCTTGCGTTCGAATGTTGTTGACGTAAAATTCCGGCCGCGCCCGCGTCACTTCCTGCCGCAGCAGCGATGCAAGAGCAAGCGGGTTCTCGCTGGAAGTGCGCACAACAAAAGTCCCGCGTCCACGCATCTGCGGCGTGCCCGCTGCATCCACCGCGCGAAATGGAACGTACACCGTCGGCCGGATTGGGAACCGCAGATTGTCCCGCGAACGCGCATCCTTCACGTAGCCCACAATCTCAAAGCGCGAGCGTTCTTCCGGCGAATCTACCTTTTCGAACGTCTTCCCGACCGGATTTTCTCCGCGAAAAAACTGATTCGCGAACGCCTGATTCACGATCGCCACGTTCGGATACACCTCTTCCCGCCGGAAGTCTCTCCCGTCAAGAAACGGAATCTTCATTTCCTCCATCCACCCCGGCGACACAGCCAGCAAATCGGAAAGCACGTCGCCAGGCGCCGCCCCGCCAATGGACATTTCTCCCACCCAACTTTCTCCGCTCATCAGCGGCCATGTCGTCATCGCCACGGACTCAACTCCCGGCACTTCGCGCAAATGTTCCTCTACCTGTTCCCAGAACGCAGGCGGCTGTGGCTGATGCGTCACAGTCTCGAAATTCAGAACACGGTCCGCCGAAAATCCTGTCGTCTCGTGCGTCAAGCGATCGAAAGTCGTAGCGAACAATCCCGCAACAAATAACACCAGAAAACAAAACGCGACCTGCACCGCGATCAGCGCGTGCATCAATCGCCCTCTCACCACCGGATTGTCTCCGCCCTTCAACGCGCTTGCAGGTTTCACGGCCGACGCTCGCAGCGCCGGCACGAGCCCAAACAGTAGGGTCACTCCAGCCGAAAGCAGCACCACAAATCCAAGCACGCGCCAGTCCGCGGGAAGCGACAATCGCGCCGGATCATCCGGCGGATTGATCATTCCCGCCACAAACGGCGCCGCCCACCAGGCAAACAATCCGCCCGCAATCGCCGCCAGAAATGCCCGCAACGCGCTTTCCACCAAGACCAATTGCACCAGCCGCCATCTTCCCGCCCCGATCGAAACGCGCAGCGCCATCTCTCGTGCTCTCGCCGCTGCTTGCGCCGTCATCAGGCTCGCCACGTTCGCGCACACAATCAGGAGCACCAGCCCCACCAGCACAGCCAAGATCCCGAGCGGCCTCTTGTAGTCTCGCTGCAGATTCGATCGCCCCGCCGCCGCGGTATCCACCAACAATTTCTCTTTAAAAAAAAGCTCCTTCTGCTGGGGCGTCAATGTCAAAAAAGTTTTCACTCTCTCTTCCTGTATCGCGTGAAACGTCGCTCGCAATCGCTCCTCAACCGGTTCCACCGCAACGCCGGGCTTCAATTGAATGAACGTCCGCATCCAAAAATTGTTCCAACTCTCCAGTGTTCGCGGATTTTTCATTGCCATCGGCAAAAAAATCCCTGTGCTCGTCCCGGTCTCCGTCCCCGTAAACCGCTTTTCCGCGACGCCAATAATCTGATAAGGGGTCTCGCCGATTCGAACGGTCCGCCCAACAGCCGCAGGGTCCTTCCCGAAACGCCTCGTCCAATAGTCGTGCGACAGCACTGCGTATGCATGCGCGCCCGGCTTTCCATCGTCGTCCGCTGAAAACAGCCGCCCGACTGCCGGCTTTACCCCAAACGCGCCGAACATCCATCCCGAAACAAATTGCACGTATTCCTTTTCCATTTCCTGGTCCGAACCGTACGTCAAATCCAGCCGGTCGGCGTACGAAACCGCAATCAGCTCGGCTTGCTCCTTCACGTCCGAGCGCATCTGCCGGAACATCGGATAGGAACAGCTGTCGTACGTCATCTTTGCGTTGGGGCCGGTTCCTTCAAACACAATGACATGCAAACGATCGGCATTTGCCACTGGGAGTGGCCGCAACAACAACGCATCGATCAATCGAAAGGCCGCCGTACACGCCCCAATCCCCAGCGCCAGCGACAATATCGCCGCCGCGGAAGTAATCTTGGTCTTGCTAATCTGTCTCCAGCCAAAAACGACGTCCGCCCTCAACGCATCGATCCATCTAATCACTCGAAAATCGCGACTTTCCTCCCGATGCCTCATCGGCGAACCAAACGCTTTTCGCGCTTTGACTGGATCACGTCCGTTCGCGATCGCTTCTTCGATGTGGGACTCCAGCTCTTCATCGATTTCCCGATTCAGACGCTCACCGCGAACGACATTCGCCATTCGTGACCACAAAGACATCTCATGCCTCCCTCAAAACGCGATTCACCGCCAAATTCACCGCCTGCCACCGCGACTCCTCCGCCCCAAGCTGCTTCTTCCCCGCCGCCGTCACCTCATACAACCTCGCCCGCCGTCCCGTCTCTTTCGTAACCCACTCCGCGCGAATCCACCCAGCCTCCTCCATCCGGTGCAAAGCCGGATAAAGCGACCCCTCCTCCACCCGCAGCACCTCGCCCGAAATCTCCTGAATCGCCGACATAATCGCGTACCCGTGCAGCCCCGGACGCCGCGAGAGTATCTTCAAAACAAGCAAATCCATCGACCCCTGCAAAGAGTCCGTCTTAGCCATACTTAGCCCTCGCTATACATAGACGTCTAAGTAGCCGAAAAGTTCCGTGAAAAAATCAATCCGAGGACCGGATCGAAAAAAGGCAGGAGTCCTTACTCACAAGCAGATACTCAGGTTACTCACGAGCGCCGCGAAGCACAGTGCTCAGTCGCCCAAGATTTCCCCAATTCCACCGCTTTTACGGCCTGTCCCAGCCTCGCACACGCGGCCACCATCGACCCACGTCATGGCAATACTGTTCGTAGTCCTCCCCGAATTTCCCGCGTAGAGTTGGCTCCTCATAAAAGAACACGAACAGATGTATGGCGAGGGCAACCGCGGCGACGGCTGCAATCGCGGCTATACTGGCATGTCCGAATACAATCCACAGCCCAATCCAGCCCGCTGCGAAGCCCTCGTACATGGGGTTTCGCACGTGGCGGTAGAAACCCACCACAACCAATCGTTGCGGCGGCGCGACCGGAGCCGGTGTGCCCCGTCCCGTCCACCCGAAGTCCCATATGCAACGCAGGGCGACAGCGAATCCCAGCACCGAAGGAAGCGCCGCCAGCCATCGCCAGCGTGCCGCCCCTGCGATTTCTATGCTGAAACCGAGCCATCTCGGCAGCAGCCAGAACCACAATGAGAAAAACGCCGCACCCACCGCCATGGACGCCAACGCGGTTGGTAATCGCTCTCCCTGCGCAACCACTGGAATCTTCCCAGACTGTGCGTTTGTCATAAGCCCTCCTATTACGCTTAGATTTTCACTACTCCGAGACTCCTACGACTCGATTGAAGAATCCGATCAAATATTTCCAGGCAAGGTAGTAAAAGATCACCACGGCTATAAATGCCAGCGCGAGGTGTACGTAGTGAATCTCCACCACACCGAAGCAGAGCAAGCCATGGGCGGTGGCTTCCAGGAAGCCCAGGCCGCGAGCGAGGAAGAATCCCGCAGGCGCTAGGAGGAAAGGAAGAATCGCGCCGTGGAACCCCAAGGGCAGGTGCGTGTGCGGCCGCGAGGCCAAATGCAGCATGTTCCAAACGCCGAACAGGTTGGGAACGATTGCCATGGGAAAAATGATGACCCGCTCCACCGGGACGGGCACCTGATAAACAAATCGCGCGATGCTGAATAGCGTCAGAATGACCAGCAAAAGCGGCGTCGGCACCGCGATTCCTGCCATGTAAGCACGCAAATACGGATGGTTGTTCATAAAGCTCCCTCTTACAGGTGGTACGCGAACACGAGAATCAATTGCGGGAAAAACAGAAACACGCTGACGCTCAGGCCGAACAACACCCAGTCGTACCAGGGCACACGTGCCGGGCGAGCGTCGAATTTGCACAGCATCGCTGGCCAAAGGTCCCGGCGGAGTTCCGTGTTCACCTGGGAAAACGATTGCTTCAGAGCTTCTCGAATCTGGCGGTCGTCGTGTTCGGTCATTTCCTTACCCTCATGTGATGTGCTTTCACTCAGGGCTGACCCCGAGCTGCTTCAATCGCTTGCGCAAGATGCGAACCGCGCGGAAGACACGCAGCTTCACTGCACCAACAGATGTTCCCAAGGCATCGGCAATTTCGTCGTAGGGCCGCTCTTCGACAAGCGCCAGCGTCGCCGCCACTTGTAGCTTGGCCGGCAGGCCGCGAAATGCCTGCTGAATCTTCTCCCGCGTCTCCCTCTGGACGAGTTGATCGGGCATAGGTGGCCCTGCGGGATCTGAGAGCAAACTCTGTTCCGGCCGTTTGCGCCGGAGATGGTCGATCGCCAGGTTGGTGGCGACCCTCCGCGCCCACGCGGCGAAGTTTCCATCCGGCCGAAACGAATGGCGCGCCCGGTAAATCCGCCAGAGGGTCTCCACGGTCAGATCTTCTGCAATACCCGGATCGCGTACGATTCGCACAATCCAGGAATAGATATCGCCCTGGAACTGTCGGACCACTGTCTCAAACGCATCGATCTCGCCAAGCGCAAATCGTCGGAGCAGATCCATGTGCTTCTCTACTATCCATTACGGGGCTGGAAAGGGCGGGTTACAAGTTTTTTCGAAGCTAACCCTAAAGCGTGGAGAGACAAGGAAGAGACAGACGCGCTAATTCGAACAAAGAACAGTCTACTGTCTATTGATGGAGTGTCGCAGCTTCACATCTGCGGAACGCATTCCATGTGGATCATGGCGTACTCAGAGGTTGTGCGTCTCCACTCACGCGACATGGGACCGTCCCTGCGAACCACTTTTCACTCGGCGTGAACGGCCTTCTGCTGGCTAACATTTTGGCCGTCGCCACTTTTCAACTTACTGAAAATGACAGTGGATAGAATTGTGAACAGGCCAAGTACAAGCAATGCTTCGTGCACCCCGTGAATCATTTCCGCAGGATTTGAATGCACGCGCGGTACGAATAACGCCGTCGCCAGCCCCGCTGACGCCACTCCAAAACTAATGGACATTTGCTGCATCGTGCTCGCAATCGAGCTGGCGCTGCTTGTCTCCTCTTCCGTCACGTCGGCATACACAAGCGTATTCATGCTCGTATACTGCAGCGAAGTGAACGCCCCGTAGCAAAACGCCTGAACCACGATCGCCCAGACTGGTGTGTGTTGCCCAATGGTCGCAAACAACAAAAGAAGTAGGCCAAGAACAACAGTGTTTGAAATCAGCACTCCGCGGTAGCCGACGCGGTTCAAAATCTTCGGCAACAGGAATTTCGTGCTCATGGAGGCGAGCGCTTGCGGCATGATCAGCAGCCCAGACTGAATCGGCGTGAATCCCAAACCGACCTGGTAGAGCAATGGCAAGAGAAACGGCACTCCGCCGATCCCCAGTCGCGTGAAAAAACTCCCGCTCACCGCTGCGCTGAACGTGCGAATGCGAAACAGGCTTAGGCGCAACAGTGGGAATTCAATCTCCCTGGCGTGAAATAGGTAGCCGCCGATAAGCGAAAGAGAAACCGCCAGGAGTCCCAGAATTTCGACTGTACTCAGCGTATGCTCGCCGAATATCTCCAGCACGTACGACAGCAGCGCGATTCCGGAGCCAAACAGAATGAGCCCCACAATATCGAGCGGGTGAGTTTTCTCGCGATAATCCGGCAAATGCAGATAGACCATCAACAACCCGATGAGCCCGATAGGAATATTCACGAAAAAAATGAATCGCCAGTGCAAGTATCCGACGATCAGCCCGCCTGCAATCGGCCCAAGCATTGGACCAACCAAAGCTGGGATGGCCACAAAACTCATCGCGCGAATGAGCTCGGACTTCGCAAACGTTCGAACCAGCGTGAGACGGCCCACCGGCACCATCATGGCTCCGCCGCAACCCTGCAAAATGCGGCAGGCTACCAGCAAATGAATGTTGCTGGAAATGCCGCAAAGAAAAGACCCCAGCGTGAAAAGCCCAATCGCCGCAGCAAACACGCGCCGCGTTCCGAACCGGTCCGCCATCCACCCGCTGATCGGTATAAAAACCGCCAGACTCAATGTATAGCTCGCCAGTACGGACTTCATGCTGAGCGGAGTCACCTTCAGCGCCTCTGATATGGCCGGCACCGCCGTATTCAGAATTGTCGTATCGAGCGATTCCATGAAAAACGCCACTGCCACCAGCCACGGCAAAAGCCGCTTGCTCGAAGCGGACGGCGCGGCTGGAACCGAAGCGGAGTTCGTGGGATCGACCGGAGTTGTAGCCATGGATTGAGGCAACTACTCTACTAACGAATCACAATCTTTGCGCGCCGCAGATAGCGTAGTGCACAGTTCGATGCGGTTTCGGGCCGCGCGGAACCGCAAGATGGGGCAGACTTCAGTCTGTCCACTCCTCTCGCCCTCAACCTCGGCCCAGAAATTTCCCCGCCTAGCTAATAATCACTTGTACAAAAGCGACACTCATTCTCTTTCTCTTCGCTTTTTTCTTGCTACGATAAAAAGAACCTAGGAAATAGCTCCCTTTGGAGTTGGAACCGCTCGCTCAAACAAAGCGAGAGCTGTCTGCGTAGAAGATATCGCCACCGACGGCGACTGAGGAGTCTGACGTGAAAAAAGCATCTTTTTATCTCGCAATTGCTGGCACGCTAAGCATTTTTGCCGCGCCCACATTCGGCCAAACGCCCTCAGCGGCGAGGCCGCAAACCCAGGCTGCCGCTCCGCAAACCGCGGCCACTGCGCCGGCTTCCGCACCCGCCACCGTCTCCCGCACCACCAAAGCAGTGAACTATCGCCGCGCCGGCGGCACCACCAAGATCGATTTCAGCGGCACCGAACTCATGCAAGGGGCCACTGGCGAAGCCAAAGTCGAAAGCAAGAGCAACCGCATGGAAATTGAAGCCAAGTTCTTGGGTCTCGACGATGCCACCAAATTTGGCCTCGAATACCTGACCTACGTTCTTTGGGCCGTTTCTCCGCAGGGCCGCGCTGTGAACCTCGGAGAGCTTCCGCTGAAAAATGGCGCTGGTCAGGTGAAAGCCATTTCGGATATGCAGACCTTCGGCATGATTGTCACCGCGGAGCCCTATTTCGCCGTCACGCAGCCGGGCAACATGGTTGTTCTCGAAAACACTCTCGGCCCCGGCACGCAAGGCAAAGTCGAAAACATTGACGCTCAATACGAATTGCTGGGACGCGGCATCTATTCTTCTTCCAACACAAAAATTGAAAACGCCATCTTCGGCATCGACCGCAAGACGCCCCTTGAACTTTTCGAGGCCCGCAACGCCGTGCGAATCGCACGCATCGCGCAAGCCGATAAATACGCCGCCTCTTCCCTAGCCAGAGCCGAGCAACAGCTTAGAAACGCCGAAGAAATCTACAGCCGCAAGAGCGAGAAAAAATCCGTGGAAGCTGCCGCCCGCGAAGTCGTCGAAACCGCGGAAGAAGCGCGCGTGATGGCCGTAAAACAAAAAGCCGAACAAGACGCGCAGGCCAAAGTCCTTGCGGACAAGAAAGCTGCCGAAGAACAAGCCGCTGCGGAAATAAAACGCCGCCAGGATGCAGAGCAAGCTCGCTTGCAAGCCGAAGCTGCCAAGGCCGAAGCCGTGCGCATGAAGCAGGAAGCGGAAAAAGCCGCAGCCGATGCCGCACGTCAAAAGCAGGAAGCGGAGCAAGCCACTGCCGCCGCGGTAGCGCAGCAGCAAGCCGCGCAAGCCGCCGCCGAACAAGCTGCGCGAGACAAAGCCGCTGCGGTCGATCAGCAGCGCGCCGCGGAAGCTGAAGCCGATAAAGCGCGCCAAGCCGCCGCACGCGCCGAAGCAGAAAAAGCGGAACTGCGCTCGCAACTCTTGAATCAGCTCAACTCCATTTTGCAGACGCGCGATTCTGCGCGCGGTTTGATCGTCAACATGTCCGACGTGCTGTTTGATACCGGCAGCTACACGCTGAAACCAGGCGCGCGCGAAAAGCTCGCCAAAATTTCAGGAATTCTGCTCGCGCATCCTGGCCTCACTTTGCAGATTGAAGGGCACACGGACAGCGTGGGCACCGATGAATACAATCAGCAGCTCTCCGAGCGCCGCGCGGACTCCGTGCGCGATTTTCTAGCGGAGAATGGAGTGCCCGCTTCAACGATCACCGCGCGCGGCTTCGGAAAAACGCAGCCAGTCGCCACTAATGACACCGCCGACGGCCGCCAGCGCAATCGCCGCGTGGAACTCGTCGTAAACGGCGCGGCTATCGGAAACGCCTCCGCGTCGAACACGATCGCCAATCAGTAGCCATCACATTTCGCTCAAATAACTTCTTCACCGAGTCCCCGATTTCAAACTCGCGATAAATTGACGTCCTGCGGCGTATTCCGCTACGGTGTTGGTGGAATCGCGACTGCGCTATCCGCTCGGATGTTTGCGGAAACACGATTGCGCGATCCAGTCGATCCCTTTGAAGCCGGAGGTCATCAATGTTTTTCCTTCTCTTGGCGCTAACTTTTCCTGCTTGGAAACCTCATTTTTCATTTCTTGAAAATCCGCTGGCCAACGAAATGATGGTTTTGCGCTGGATACACCTTATTTTCGGCATCATCTGGATCGGGCTGCTGTACTTCTTCAATTTGGTTCTAACGCCGGCGATGAAACAAGTCGATCCAGCGGTGCGCGTGAAAATCTATCCGGCACTGATGTCGAAGGCGATGGGCTGGTTTCGTTCCTCCGCTCTGGTGACCGTTCTCGTCGGCATTCGCTATTTTCAGCTGCACCTCTTTGCGGATGCGCGAGCAGCTGGCGACCACTCGCTGGCCGTGAAATGGCTTGGTTGGTGGTTGCTAGTTTGGGTCGTCGCCTACATTTTTATTTACGCGTTTCAGCTCCCTGCAAAAGGATTTGTGAACAGTCCCTGGGTGCGCGGCATCGGCATCGCGATCGTCGTGATCGCGGCATCGTGGCTCGTGATGGCCTTGAACGGCGGACCAACTGTTTCCAACGCCCACTTGGCAATCAGCGTCGGTGGGGGACTGGGGCTCGTCATGCTGCTCAATACCTGGGGCGTGGTGTGGCGCGTCCAGAAAAAACTGATTAAGTGGGCGCGTGCGAGCGCGGAACAAAGTGTGCCGATGCCGCCCGAAGCCGAGCGCATGATGCGCTGGGGGTTTCTGACCGCGCGCGTTTCGTTTTGGCTGTCGTTTCCCATGCTATTTTTCATGGCCGCGGCGAGTCATTATCCTTTCCTGAGCACGATTGCGCGCTAGGTTGGAAGTCAGTAGTGGGTAGTGAGCAGTGGGAAGCGAGCAAGCGCCTGCGGCGAAGGCGAATTCCTTCGGTCGGCGCGCTCGGCTTGGCGAGTTGGCACAGCGGTTGCGAACGGGTACCCCTCCCTCTTTTTCCGTAACTGCGGATTCTAAAGGGTTTTAAGTTTTAAGTCCTGTGTTTTGGAAGTGCGCATTCTAAACGAGTTAGAGACGGGTTTTCCGTAATTGCGGATTGTGAAGGAGTTGGCGGCTCTTCGGCTCCCTTCAGGGCAAACGAGTGAGGTCATGAGCGGGGATCGGAGAAAGATGCGGGTCTGAAGATCCGCGCTACAAAAGCTTGGAAGAGAGCTAAACGCCCCAAGCCGCTCTCGCTGAACTCCGACGCCCGACCGGGTCGGGATAAACGCTGTGCCCAGAGGGCAGAAAAACTGGTTGAAGGGGAGAGTGATGGACCGATTCGCGATAAAAGCATGGAACAGGGTAGCATGGATTCGTATTACTGTCAACAACTATTATTGAGTGGTACCGTTCGAATGAGACTGGCGGAAGTGGGGTGATTTGAATGGGTTGGCAGGAATTTAAGGAATTCGCGAGACAGTGCCAATCAATCTGGCACTGCGCCGAGTTGCTAGAGAGCTTGGGCGGCTGACATAGTCCGCACTAATCGAAGAGAAGCGACTGCAATGGTTCTATGTTACTTTGAATTTCCATAAGTTATTTGCCTCTCCACGTCCTATGAAGATCTCGTCAGGCCATATTCGGTTGAGCGCGTCGGATTTGGGCAACCATCTGGCTTGCCGGCATGTGACTACCTTGGATTTGGAGGTGGCGCGCGGGTTGCGGGCGGCGCCGGACTGGGCTGCGCCGGATTTGAAGGTGATTCAGGAGTTGGGGTTGCGGCATGAGGCGGCTTATCTGGCGCACCTTCGCGGGCAGGGTTTGAACGTCGAAAGTCTTGGGTCGATCGATCACAAAAACGAAAAGAGATTGGTGGAGGAGACGCTGGCGCTGATGGAGCGTGGCGTGGACGTGATTGCTCAGGGTGCTTTGCGAGATGGGGAGTGGTTCGGGCGGCCGGATGTGTTGCGGCGGGTGGAGCGGGGCGGCGGGAAGTGGGCCTGGTCGTATGAGGTGGCGGATACGAAATTAGCGCGAGAGACGAAGGCCACCACGATTTTGCAGTTGTCGCTGTATTCGGAGCTTTTGGGGAAGATTCAGGGTGTGGCGCCGGAGTTTTTGTGGGTGGTCCCGCCGGGTGCGGGGCTTGCGGGAGAGAAGTATCGGGTAGGGGAGTATGCGGCTTATTACCGGTATGTGAAGGGCAGGTTGGTGAGTGCGGTGGGAAATGGAGTTATGGGAAAACCAATAGGGAGCGAGGAGGGTACCACGGGTCAGTATGCGCTTGGGTTTGGGGCAACACAGGCTGAAGCCTGTGCCACTGGGACTTATCCCGAACCCGTAGAGCATTGCAATGTTTGCCAGTGGTTTAAGGAGTGCGATGCGCGGCGGAGGGCGGACGATCATTTGTCATTGGTGGCGGGGATTCGGCGGCAGCAGCGGGCCCAGTTTGAGGCGTGGGATGCGGGGACGATGGCGAAGCTGGCGGAGCTGCCGATTCCGTTGAAGGAACGGCCGAAGCATGGAGCGCGTGTGGGTTATGAACGGGCGCGGGAGCAGGCGCGCGTGCAGGTCGAGGGGCGCACGGGGAAGAAGCTGGTGTATGAGGTACTTTTGCCAGTGGGGGAGGGGATGGGATTTTGCCGGTTGCCGGAGCCTTCGGCGGACGACATATTTTTCGATTTGGAAGGGGACCCGTTTGTCGGAGAGCAGGGGTTGCAGTATTTGTTTGGATTTACGTTTCGGGATGGGGCAGGCGAATGGCGTTATGAAAAAAAGTGGGCGTTGAACCGCGAGGAGGAAAAGCGGGGATTTGAATGGCTGGTGGATGAAATTATGCGGCGGCGTGCGGCTGATCCAAAGATGCATGTGTATCACTTTGGGGGATACGAGCCGGGGGCACTGAAGCGGTTAATGGGAATGTACGCGACGCGGGAGGACAAGATTGACCGTATGCTGCGCGCGGGTGTGCTGGTGGATTTGCATCAGGCGTTCAAGCAGAGCACGCGAGCCAGCGTGGAAGAATATTCGCTGAAGAAGATTGAGGCGTTCTATGGATTTGCGCGGGCGACGCCGCTGGATTTGTCGCGGGCGGCGATGCGGTATGTGGAGCACCGGCTGGAACTGGGGCGGCTGGACGAGGCTGCGGAGATTCCGGAGAAATTTCGCGAGGCTTTGGAGGGATACAACGGGGAGGATTGCGTTTCGACGGGAAAGTTGCGGGATTGGCTGGAGGAGGAGCGGGGGAAATTGCTGGCGCGTGGGGTCGAGGTTCCGCGGCTGCCGGAGAAGACCGGCGATCCTTCGGAGAAGCTCGAAGAAAAGCTGGAGCGTACGGCGGCGCTGACGGAATTGCTTTCGACGGGGATTCCGGCTGATCCAGAGGCGCGAACGGAGGAGCAGGCGGCGCAGTGGCTTTTAGCACAGCTTTTGAGCTGGCACCGGCGCGAAGACAAGCGGGCCTGGCAGGACGGGTATCGGTACGCGGAGATGAATGACGAGGATTTGCTGGATGAGCGCGTTGGGTTGACGAAGATGAGTTTTGTCGCGCACGTGGAACAGGTGGGGCGCGGCAGGCAGGTGCCGACGGATCGATATTCGTTTGAGCCTCAGCAGGCGAGCAATGTACGGGCGGAGAAGGAAGTTTATTTTGGAGATGAGAAATTTGGGGAGGTGGTGAGGATCGACCACGTGAAGGGTATCGTGGACATTAAGAAAACGAAGAAGACGGCAGAGGTGCATCCTCCGACGGTTTATATGTGGGATGCGCCGTTGAATTCAGATGCACAATCGGGTTCGCTGTATCGGATTGGCGCTTGGGTGGCGGAGAACGGAATTGGTGCGGCTGGGCGTTATCGTGCTGGGCGAGATTTGTTGTTGAGGAAGCCGCCGCGGCTGACGGGAGGGGAGAAATTAGAGCAGCTTGCAAGCGAGACGGCTGTGAACACAGCGAACCGGATCGCGGTGGCGTTAGATGATTCCGCTTTTGCGATTCAAGGGCCGCCGGGATCGGGGAAGACGTACACGGGCGCGCGAATGATTTGTGAGTTGGTGAAGCGCGGGATGAAGGTGGGCGTGACGGCGCTTAGCCACAAAGTGATTCGCAAGTTGCTGGACGATATGGTGGAAGCGGCGCATCGCGAAGACATCGAGGGAGTGCGGTGTTTGCATCGCGAGAATGAAGGCCAAGAGAGCGACGGCGTGGCGGTGGCGAAAGAAAAGAACGAGGAAGCTTGGGACGCGCTGAAATCCGGTGCAGCGAACGTTGTGGGCGGGACGTCATGGCTGTGGTCGCCGGAAAAGGCGTTTGAAACGGTGGATGTGCTGTTTATCGATGAGGCTGGGCAGATGTCGCTGGCGGATGTGCTGGCGGTGTCGCAGGCGGCGGGGAAATTGGTGCTGCTAGGCGATCCGCAACAATTAGAACGGCCGACGAAAGGCAGTCATCCGGATGGCGCGGAGAAATCGGCGCTGGAACATTTGCTGAATGGGCGAAAGACGATTGCGGGGGATATGGGATTTTTACTGCCGGAAACTTGGAGACTGCATCCGAAGATTTGCGAGTTTACGTCAGGGTGTTTCTACGATGAGAAACTGAGTTCGCACGCAATGGCGCGCAGCCGGGTGATCGAAGGGCATGACTGGATTGAGGAAGCGGGATTGTGGTTTGTGCCGGCGGCGCATGAAGGAAACAGAAATTCTTCGGTGGAGGAAGTTGAGTTGGTGGCGAGAATTGTGGAGGGATTGCTGCGGCCCGGTGTGAAATATTTTTACAGCGCAGGGAACAGCAGGGCGTTGAAGGAAGACGAGATCTTGATTGTGGCGCCTTACAACGCACACGTTGCGGACTTGAAGACGAGACTCCCGGGGATGCGGATTGGAACGGTGGATAAGTTTCAGGGGCAGGAGGCGCCGGTGGTGATTTATTCGCTGACGACTTCGTCGCCGGAGGAGGCGCCGCGAGGGATGGAGTTCTTGTATAGCTTGAACCGGTTGAATGTGGCGACGTCGCGGGCGAAGACGGCGGTGATAGTGGTGGGGAGCCCGAGGTTGTTTGAGCCGGAATGCCGGACGCCGCGGCAGATGCAGTTGGCGAATGCGTTGTGCGCGTATCGGGAGATGGCAGTTGAGGTTGACCCACGAACGATTTAGGAGGAGCGCGTAACCGGTGTCCGCCAGCTCAACCTACATTCACAGTGCCGCGGCTAAGACTGGCTGCTGAGGAGATTTTGCAGGAGGGGATGCTTGGGGGTGGCGAAGGGATTGGCTACGGTGACGGAGTTCCAGATGAAGCCTGGTTGGAGATCTTCGGAGAGGAGGAGGCGGCAGCCGGCTTCGGAGGCGGAGGCGAGAACCATACCGTCCCAGAAACTGAAGCGATGGCTGACTGCGAGTTCGGCGGCGCCGAGTAGCACGGGCAAGGAGGTTTCGGCGACCGGGAAGACGTTGCACCAATTGAGGATGGCGGCGCGGGCTTGAGCGGAAGTTAGTTGACCTTTGCGGATAAGGACCTGGAAGAGTTCGGCGATGACCTGCGCGGGAAGGACTACGCCGCTGGCGGGTAAGGCTCCGACCAGTCCGAGAGTTATCTTTTTCATAGCCTCGCCGTTCACGCCTTGGGCATAGGCGAGGACATTGGTGTCGAGGGCTACCCTCACTCGGCATCCTCGTAAAGCTCCTCGCGGGTCCAGCGAAGGCGCGGGTTTGCGCCTTTCGGCAGCTTCTGAGAAGCGAGCCGTTTGAGGAGCGCAGAGCGTGCCGCCTCGAGGTTGGAAGCGTCGGATTCAGCGGGGACCAGCTTGGCGACAGGTTTGCCGTGGGAGGTCACAATGTAGCTGAGGCCTTTGCGAACGCCGCGAAGGAGCTCTGAAAATTTTCGATTGGCGTCGGCGGCTGATACGGTCTTTTCCATGGTAACTCCAATAGTAGTGATATTACCTACTATACCGGATATCGGAATCTTACGCAACGACCTTAGAGTTCTCAAGAAGCGGTGGCGGAGTTTGAAGGTTGTGGACGGATAGCGGGCACGGCCCTTCGAGGCTCAGGATAAACATGCCTTGCGCCTGCAATGGCATGGAATAGAATTGCCGGCGATATGAGCGTAGAACTGCAAACGGACGGGGGAGAAGGATTATGGCGGGGAAAAACCAAGTGCGGGATTCGGTTTTGCAGGCGATTGGCAATACGCCTGCTGTGCGGTTGAGGAAGATTGTGTCGGCGGGGATGGCGGAAGTTTTGGTGAAGCTGGAGTACTACAATCCGACGGGGTCGTACAAAGATAGGATGGCGCTGGCAATGATTGAAGGAGCGGAGGCGCGGGGCCAGCTGCGCCCGGGGATGAGGGTGGTGGAGTGGACGGGAGGAAGCACGGGATCGTCGCTGGCGATGGTTTGCGCAATCAAGGGATATCGGTTTACGCCGATTTCGTCGGACGGATTTTCGGACGAGAAACTGCGGACGATGCGGCTTTTTGGCGGAGACCTGGAGATATTTCCGGCGGAGGACGGCAAGTTGGTGCCGGAACTTTACCAGAGGATGAAGCGGCGTGCGGAAGAGTTGGCGCAGGAGCCGGGGACGTTTTATACAAACCAGTTTAATAATCAGGACGCGATTCGCGCTTACATGGAAATTGGCAGGGAGCTGGTGGAACAGGCGGGCGCCGGGTTGACGGCGTTTTGCGGCGGCGTGGGGACAGCTGGAATGATCATGGGTGTGTCGCGCGCGCTGAAGGAAGCTGGATGCAGAGCGCGCATTGTGGCGCTTGAGCCGGCAGGTTCGCCGGTGCTTACAACGGGGAAAGGTGGGGCGCACCGCGTTGAGGGGATTGCGGCAGGATTCCGGCCGCCGCATTTAAAGGACGGCGATTACGATGAAGTGCGGACTGTGGAGGAAGGCGCGGCACGTAAAATGGCGCGGCGGTTGGCGAGGGAGGAAGGAATATTCGCTGGGACTTCGTCGGGGTTAAACGTTGCCGCGGCGTTGCAATTGGCACAAGAGCTTGGGCCGGGGAGTACGGTGGCGACTGTAGCTGTAGATACGGGATTCAAGTATCTCGCGGGCGATTTGTATCGAGAGTGAGTGGCGCAGCGGAAGATCAAATCCCCATCCTTCGAGGAGAAGAAGGATGGGGAGGCCTGCCCATGCGCTCTACCAATTGAGACTCATGTAATGTAAGGCCGCGATGCGGTGCGGCCATTAAGGCTTTTTCTTTGATGGCGGCGTCTTTGTTTTTTCTCCGCCCGTGAGGCTGATGAGTGCCAGGAAGTCCTTGGCGTTGAATGGATAGCGGCGAATGGACTGTTGTCCAGTGGTGCTGAGGGTGATGTCGACGCGGCGATTGTTGGCCAGGACGAGCACCTGGAGATTTCGCATCATTTTTTGACGTTCGTCGGCACTCAGGTCGGGATTGTCCGCCATCTGCTGTTTGATTTGATCGGCAGTCAGTTGGTTCTCTTCGCCGAACGCCTTCAGCTCAAAGTGATCAGCGGGAACGCCGTGTTCCACCAGGAAACTCTTAGCGCGTTCCACGCGGCGCTCTGTGAGTTTCTTGTTGTATTCGGGGGTGCCGCGCGGATCAGCGTGACCGCTGAGGATCAAGTGAGCATCCGGCATGTACTTTAGATAATTTGTGAAATCCGCCGCGAGGGCTATCAGGATGGCCGCCTGACTGTCGAGCAAGCCACCTTCGGGACGCTCGGCGGTGGGGCGAGCGGTCTGGAAATAGATGCTATGGAGCGCGAGTCTGGTTTCCAACTGCTTGATTTCCGGCGCCGGGGGCGGCGGCGGCGGGGGAGCTTGCACTTCCACCATGGTGGTGGACGAAGCCGTGAGCGGCGGATTGCGGTCATCGTTTACGTTACAAGTGACCGTGATACGGCCCGGTTGCGCGCCTTGTGTACTCAGGGCGGCGGTGGGGCCGGTGCCCGCGATGTTACCTGCGCTTGCGGAGTAGCTGTAAATCAGTCTGCGGCCGTCCGGGCTGCTGGCGGACGAAGTGACCGTCGAAGTGCCGCCTATTGGGACGCTCGAAGGATCTGCGGAGCATGAAATGACAGGCGGACGAGGCTCCTTCACCGTGAGCCTGGCGCTGCAGGATGCAGAACCATTTTTTCTACCATCACTCAAGTTGGCAGTGGCTACGTAGGCGCCAGGCTGCAATCCGGTTGTGTCAATCTGAGCGGAGGTATCGCTGCCGCTCACTTTTACTCCAGTACCGTTCCAGCTGTAGGTGACCTTGCGCTTGGGAGCGAAATTGGAGCCAGTGGCTGTGGCGGTCGCAGGCTCACCGGCGAAAACTTCGGCCGGCTCTACGGAGCATGCTGCGGTGGGAGGCAGAGGAGCTGGTCCTCCACCAAACTTGAAGATGAGACCACTCTCTGCGCGAAGGCCTCGGATATCCGTGGAGGGGACGGTCGGGGGACCATATCGGTAGTTGGACATTACAAAATCAGCCCTGATTAATCGCAGAGCAACGTGCCTTGACAGGTCGATATCGAGACCGGCACCAAACATGAGCCCTACCTTGTTGATATTGTGCAGGGCATCCGGCATGAGGCGATGGTCACCCACCAAGACTTCAAGAAAAGGGGCAAAACGATCGTGGCGGAACGTAAACTTTGGTCCGAAGGAGAGGTTGGAGAAAGCGGTGTCGTCAATTCTTTTTGCGAATCCATTTTCACCGCTGTTCGAATTGGTGCTGGTGTCGAGGGTGAGTCCGACCCAGCGATTAAAATTATAGGTAGCGCTGACGCCAACGCCGCGAGGGTTCGATTCCAAAGCGCTGCTCAATGGGAGCAAAGCTCCTGGAAGCTGGGCGTTCACGTCCGCATTTGGATAAAAAAAGGAATATCCGCCGAAAAGCTCCCACTTGGGAGGAGGCTGTTCCTGAGCGGAAGCGAGGGCGGCGAACGCAGGCAGGACAGCAAGCATTGCCAAAAGCATTGTTAGACGGCGGACAAGGCGGCCCTTTGAATGAGATGACATGCGAATATTCCTCCGAACTTCAATTGCGTAAAATCAAGCTCCTCTAGCGTGTCTGGCAGCGGACCAGCCGGAAGCCGGCCTCGCTGCCGAACGCCTTACGGACAGGAAGGTACATTCACCGTATCGCTGATTAAGGTGACTGCGCCGATCGATGCCAGCGCTCTCCCATTGAGCGTCACGCCGGAGCTAAGCGAGATAGACTGGCTAGCCATGATGGTTCCTGCGAATGTCGTGCTGGTTCCAAGCGTCGCTGAACTGCCTATTTGCCAGAAGACGTTGTGAGAGGTGGCGCCGCCCGCCATGATGACTTGGCTGTTGCCAGCAGCGGTGGTCAAGGTGGAGACGACTTGGAAGATCCAGACACCACTCGAAGGACCGCTGAGAGTAAGGTTGCCAGTTATTCCTAGCGAGGGCTGGGCGCTCGTTGTCTTATAAACGCCCGGGGCGAGGGTTAATCCTCCAATATCCGCGGGAAGGACGGCGCCCCCTGCTGTTCCCGCGGCGTTGTTATAAGCCGTGGTTAGGGCACCCTGGGCGCCCATGGCAACTGAATCGCCCGAATGTAGCGTGCCCGTTAAGTTTCCCGGAGGAAATCCAACTATCGCAGTTCCTGCCCAGACGCCAACATCGCCACTGACGTTCGTAGGGGCTGCGGTTGTTGAGGTGTTCGTGACCGTAGAGCCGGCCAGAATTCCGAAGCTGCAGGCCGCGCCCAAGGGGATAGCTCCGCCGGGAGGCGTGCAGGTAGGTGAGGTTGTGAACGTCCACACGAAATTGGCGGCCAGCGGAATACCAGAAGTGTCTTGGGCTCCGGTGGTGATCGTAGCGGTGTAAGAGGCGCTCGGCGTAAGAGCAGTCGAAGGAGTAAACGTCGCAACGTTGGTCGACGCAACGTAAGTGACCGCACCAACAACGGTGGTAGCGCCGGGCCCGATCAAAGTAAACGTCGTGGTGTTGAGGGTCGCGGGGTTCATTGCATGGCTGAAAGTCGCGGTGATAATCGCGGTGTTGGGACAAGTGATGGCAGAGCCGTTCGGCGGAGTTACGGCGGTCACCGTAGGCGGCGGGCAGGCGGCAGAGGCCGTGAAGGACCAAAAGAAATTGGTTGCCAGCCCGTTGCCGTACAGGTCTTGAGCCCCGGTGGTAATCGTGGCGACATAAAGTGCGTTTGGCGAAAGAGCGGCTGATGGTGTGAAAGTGGCAACATTGGTCGTCGCAACGTAAGTGACGACTCCAGCAACGCTCGTCGCGCCTGTGGTCAAGGTAAAAGTGGTGGTGTTGATCGTCGCAGGGTTCATGGCCTTGCTGAAGGACGCATTAATGACCACTGCAGTGCCGCAAGTGAGAGTAGAGCCGGAGAGAGGATTTACAGACGTCACTTGGGGCGGGGTTAGGGGGTTGCCGGGTTTTCCTGCGCCGGGATTCGCGTCCGAATCGCCGCAGCCAGCCATGGCCATGGCTAGCAAGAGGACCGGGATCCAAATTTTGCTGACATTCAATTTGCGCATTAGCTTCTCCTCTTGACCCCGTTACAAGGCGTTCCGTACCACCGGGTGCGGTCCCAGAGACACGCGGAAATTCAGGTTGCAACTACCGCCTATTAAAAAGCTTTAAGGTACCTAGGACTGTGCCAACTCTGGAACTTGGCGTCTGTTCAATATGGTACAGAGCAGACTTACAGTTCTCTGGCGGTCGGGTGTGAACTTCTTTGCAGCTCCTGGAGAATATGCTCGGTGGAGGGAGAGATATGGAGTTCGGAAGACTCGAACTAATGTCTAGAATCGAAAAGCGAGCACGGCCTTTCGAAGGTCAGGTAAACGTGCCATGCCCTTCGGATGGTGCGGCGGAAGGTGGAGAGAAAAGCAGATCCGTCGCGCAAAAAAACGCGCGATGGCGCAGAGATCCTCGCTACGCGCCGAATGACAATTAGGGAACGGGCTATTCGGAGGCGCTTAGTGGGAGGAAGTATTGGGTGCCTTTGACGGGCTCTTGGAGGCGGCGGAGGAGTTGTTGGAGATCTTCGCTGCGCTCGACGAAGTCGATGTCGGAGGTGTTGATGACGAGGAGGTCGGAGGCGGCGTAGCGGAAGAAGAAGTGTTCGTAGGCGGCGGCGACTTCTTCGATGTACTCGGGGGAGATTTGGGATTCGTCACGAGAAGCTTTTTTGGCGATGCGGGAGCGGAGGACTTCGGGCTTGGCTTGGAGGTAGATGACGAGATCGGGAGCGGGAATGTCCGCGACTAGGGATTCGTAGTAGCGGTCGTAAAGTTTCAGCTCTTCGTCATCGAGATTGAGATTGGCAAAGATGCGGTCTTTTTCGAGAAGGAAATCGGAGAGGACGGGGGCGGGAGCTTCGTCGGCGAGAGCTTCGCGGATGCGTTTTTGGCGTTCGATCAGGAAATACATTTGGGCGCGGAAGGCGGCGCCGGCTTTTTCTTTGTAAAAATCGGCGAGGAAGGGATTGTCTTCGCAATCGTAGATGCGGCGGGCGTGGAGACGCTCGGCGAGAATTTTGGCGAGCGTGGTTTTGCCGACGCGAAGCGGTCCCTCGATGACGATGAAGCGGGGAGATTGTGGGCCACGCTCTGGTTGGGGAGCGCGTTTGGCTGCGGTGGATTCGTTGGCCGCCATTTTTGGAGAAACCGCGACGGGGCCGCGGTTGATGGACGGGATTATATCAGAGTGGCTCGCACTGCGAATGCTGAGAAGCGATGTTTTGGCTGAAAACCGAAGCGGCTAGAAGAAGGCGGGGGCGGGGCTCCCGCACTCCAAATGCAATTGAGGTTGCGGTAATGCGATGCCGCAAATGTGAAAATTTGTTCACTTTGGAGGCTAGTACGGGAGTCCCGAAAAGGGCAAACGGACGTGCTAGAGGAGGGTACCAATAAGAATGTGACCAACGGGCCAGTGCCACCTGCCCTTTTGGCCAGTATATTCTCCGTAGTTGAGAGTGGGGACCGAAGTGCAGTGCTTTCAACTACTGAGGTGAAACATGCTGCTCGCAACGATCCTTTTGCTCTACCCCTTTCCGCAAAGTGGAGACGCAATAAAAGCAGTAACGGAGCGCCCCGCAAGCGTTTCCGTAGATACGGCTAAGGATGCTTTTCCCTCAAGGGCGCTGCCTTCAGCGCCAGATCCCAAGATAAAGACGGACGCGGAGATTTCGGCGGATTCGAATGCCGCGGGTGTGACGCCCGGTCCGGCGGCTCAACCAATCGCCCCGGGGAGCGCCCCCCTGGCCATTCGGCCAGGTAAGCCGGCTTTCAACCCTGAAGACGTTTCGGAGCGGAAGAAGAAGATTTGGTATGGGCTGATTTTTGCGTCGTCGGGCGCGGCGGCGTTTGATGCGTGGTCGACGCGGCGGGCGGTTTCCGGTGGATATGGCACGGAAGGCAATGTGCTGTTGCGGCCGTTTTCACACTCGAATGCAATCTACGCGGCGACGCAGGTGAGCCCACTGGTGCTGGATTATGTTGGGCGGCGGATGATGACCAGCAAGAACCCTTTGCTGCGCAAAATGTGGTGGCTACCGCAGACGGCGGGGACGGGAATGTCACTATTTGCGGGAGTTCATAACGTTGGAGTGGTGCCCTCGAACTAACGCGCCGAAAGAATAGACAAAATCAAAAGCGTCCCGGTGAATGATTTCACCGGGACGCTTTCATTTTGCGGGGAGGTTGCGCGCGCTGGCCCGATGCGCACGCGATCTACCTGTTATTTGCTGACGACTACGATGCCAAAGGAGCCGGGCTTCATCTTGCCGCGGCGTTCGCCGGCAGCTGGCGCATCGAACTCGGCCGCAGGAAGAAAGATGTTGTTGGTTTTCAAGTCGAGGGCCATGGTGCGGGCGCTGCGCTTGGTCGGAACGTTGTCGACGACAGTGTATTTGTCGGGTGAATCTTCGTGAATGACGGTGAGATTGCCGTCGCCACAGGACGCGAAGACGTATCCAGTGGATGGATCGAAGCCTGCGGCGTCAGGTCCGTCGCAGATCTTTGGAGTGGCGACGACAGCGCCAGTGTCCGCGTTCACGACTGCCATGACTTTTTCATCACAGACGGCGAAGAGGCGGCGATTCTTGAGATCCATGGCGAGGCCGGAAGGCGACTTGCAGGGCGCGAGCGGCCAGCGATGAGTTTCAGTGATTTTCTGGGCGTCAAATTGGACTAGCTGGTTTGTGTCTTCGATGTTGACGAAGATGCTGCCCTTGCCGTCGGCCTGGGCGAATTCGGGTTTGCCGCCGAGAGCGAGCGTTCCGGCTACGGTGCCGTCGGCGCCGTTGATCGCAGTGGTGTTCTGGCCTCGGCCGTTGAGAGTGAAGACGCGCTTGGTGACGCTGTCGTAGACAATGGCGTCGGGATTGGCGTCGGTTTTTACCGTGCCGAGAGTCTTGAGCGATTTGATGTCGAAAATCACGGCGGTGTTGGCACGGCCGGCGCTGACGAAACCGCGACCGAGGTCTGGAGCGAGCGCGATGCCGTGGACGCCCTGCGTGTCGGGGATGTCGCCTTCGATGGCGTAAGTGTCGGCGTTCATGACGACGACGTGAGAGCCGTGAGAAATGTAGACGCGGCGTGCGTCGGAGTCGACGGTGAGATAGTCCCAGCCTTCATCGCCGGGAATCGGGACCGTCTTGACGACGTGATAGCCGGACGGACCTGGAGCGGGTGCGGCGGCGCGAGACTTCAGGCCGGCGCAGAGGATTAATGCGACGGAGAGTAGGCCGAGGATCGTGAGTGCTGCAAAGCGTTTACGCATGAAAATTTCTCTCCTAGAAATGCTCGCCCTTGATTGTGATGGGGCGAGACTATTTATACGAGGCTTAACCTAAACCCAAGATAAACGATACGAATGCGGCCCCACAAGCAAGAGGTGTTCGAAGATTTTTCGGACGAGTTGCTAGTTGGTGGATTTGTGTTGTTGGAACCAGCCGGCCACGTAGAGCATTTTGGTGATGTGATGGCTGGGGCGGCGGCTGATGCCGTGGGGTTCTTCGGGGACGCGGACCAGGACGGCATCGATGTTGAGTAGCTTGAGGGCCGCGTAGAATTGTTCGGCTTCGGAGATGGGGGTGCGGTAGTCGGCTTCGCCGGTCATAAGCAGAGTTGGCGTTTTGATTTTGGCGACGAGATTAGTGAGAGAGCGCTGCATGTACTGGTCGGTATTTTCCCAGGGAACGCCGGGGAACCAATATTTTGAGGTCCAGGGAATGTCGCTGGTCAGAACGAAGCTGTACCAGTTGATGACGGGATAGAGGCATGAGGCGGCGCGGAAGCGTTCGGTGTGCTCGATGGTCCAGGCAGTGAGGACGCCGCCACCGCTACCGCCGGAAACGAAGAGATTGTTTGTGTCGATGTAGCCTCTGGCGATGACGGCGTCGACGCCGCTATTTAGGTCAGCGAAATCGTCGCCGGGATAGGCGTGGTGAATGAGGTTGGAAAATTCTTCGCCGTAGCTCGTGCTGCCGCGCGGGTTGGTGTAGAGGACGACATAGCCCATCGCGGCCCAAACCTGTTTTTCAAAATCGAAGCGATCGCCGTAGTCGGCAAAAGGGCCGCCATGAATTTCGAGGATGAGCGGATATTTCTTGGTGGCGTCGAAATCGGGCGGCTGAATGATCCAGCCTTCGATTTCACGATTGTCTTTTGAGGACTTGTAGCGAATTTCTTCGACGTGGCCGGGTTTCTTCTGATCGAGCAATTCCTGATTGAGAGAGGTAAGGACCTTCATCGCGCCTCTGTCATTCATGGCAACGTCGCCAGGGATGTCCGTGCGGCCGTAAGTGAAGGCGATGGGACCGGCGTGAGCGATGGAGAAAGAGCCGCCACCGCCCGCGCCGGTAGCGGAAGCAACGTGATCGGCAATTTTCTTGGGAGTGCCGTCAGGGGTAAGGAAACCGATTTTTGTATCGCCTTGCTCGTCGTATTGAAAATAGACGCCGCTGTTATCGGGCGCCCACACGGGATTCTGGATGTCGCGATCGAGTTTGTCGGAGATGGAGTGGGAGCCGGTGCCGTCGCGGTTCATCAGGTAGAGCTTGGTGGTTTGGTGACCCAGATAACGGTCGTCGAAGCCGGTGTAGGCGATCCACTTTCCGTCCGGGGAAATTGCGGGATTGTTGTCGGGGCCTTTGCGATTGGTAAGCGCGCGAAGGGAGCCATCGGCGACGCTGAACTCGTAGATTTCCGTATCGAATACCTCGTGGTCGGATTCCGGGTGCCGATTGGCGGAGGCCAGGAGAAATTTTCCGTCAGGCGTCCACGTTGCGCGGCTGGGGCCGAATTCGTTGCCGCCATTCGGGAAATTTCCGTTGGAGATTTGGCGTGGAGCGCCGCCTTCCGCGGAAACGACAAAGATTTGCATGAAGCCGGGCTTCAGATAGCCTGCGCCGTTAAAGCGATAGACGAGGCGATCATAGGCGGTGGCTGGCTCGGCCCATTTGGCGCCTGCGGGCGGCGCTGGCAGATCGGCGAGGTGAGGTCCTTTACCGAGAACGAGGGACGAGAACGAGAGCATTTTTCCATCGGGAGACCATTCGATGGCGTCGGGAGATTGATCGAGATTGGTGATGCGGGCGGTTTGTCCAGAGTCCATCCAGCGGACATAGATTTGCTGCTTGCCATCGGTGTCGGAGAGATAGGCGAGGCGGGCACTGTCGGGCGACCAGCGCGGTGAGGCGTCGTTGTGGTTGCCGGTTGTGAGGGGGCGATGGTCGGTGCCGTCGGAATTGATGATCCAGAGATTGGAGTAGCGGCGGTCGGTCATCGGATCGGCAAAGCGGCGCACATACACAATTTTCTTGCCGTCTGGAGAGATTTGGGGATCGGTGGGCAGCTGGATTTGAAATTCGTCCATGACAGTAAGTTTGTGCGACGACTCTTGGGCTTGCAGAGCGCTCGGATGCACCAAGAAAAAAGCCGCAGCGGCGGCCAATGCAGACACGTATAGCTTGAACCTCATGCGTGGGAACCTCCTCGCTGCGGGGAGTAAACAATGAGCGGGAAATTGTGTCAAGCTGCGCGGAAGGTTGCTGGGGGAGAAGCAATTCTCTTTCAAATAAACAGAAGTGATACTTCTGCGGAATTCCCGACCGGCGTAGAACAAAACACCCTTTTTTGCTAGAGTAAAGCTGCCGCTTCCGTTAGGAAGTATTCACCAGCCTTTGTTCCAGGAACTCTCCCGCCCGCGGTTCTGGAAGGCAACATCACAGCAGTGCGTAAAGGTGTCCCATGTCTCGATCGCTGCGCGCGGCTCACAGATCCTTTCTTCCGGGACTCCTCCCGGGCCTAAGGCAATGGCCGAGCAACTTCCTTCATGACGTTGGGTTTACGCGGACCTCCGCGCAAACTCGCCCAGATCAGGCTCAGTGAATGTCCGCCACGACGCACCATCATCGGATTTTTCCCTCTATGCCCCGAGACCACATGGGCCGGCGACGTATGCGCCGGCGCATCTCCAACGCCATTGTCATTCCACTTCTGAGCGGTGTCGCCGCCTACTTCATCACACGCCAGACCGGCGGCTCTGGCTTTACTCTTCCAAAATCTGCGCAACAAGCGACTCTTTTCGCGCCAGCAAATCCCGTATCCTTAGCGCATGACAACACAGTGCATGACAACGCGCCAGGCTCTCCGGCTCGCCTTGCCGTGGACGACGTGGCAAATTCTGTCTCAGGTCCAATGATCGGCGGGGCTTACAAGCCGGCGGACGGTGCGCACGCCGTCACAGAAGTACCTGACATCGTTCTCCACGACGCCAAGCGCAACAAGGATCTCCATGTCCGCATTTTTTATCCAAATGAACCAGGCCCTTACCCGGTTATCGTTTTTTCCCATGGCGCCGGAGGCTCGCAGTCTTGCTGCGAAGCTCTTACGCGCCACTGGGCCACTTACGGTTACGTCATGCTGCAACCCACGCACGATGATTCCACCGTGCAGCGCCGCAATGCGGGAGAAGAGGACATCAACTTCTTGATAGCCGTGCGTGATGCGCTTAAAAAGCCAGCGCTCTGGCAGAGCCGTCCTCAGGACATTTCGTTTGTTCTGGACTCCCTGCCCGTTTTGGAGAAGCGCATCCCTGCGCTTGCCGGCAAGATAGATGTGGAACATATTGGCGTCGGCGGTCACTCGATGGGCGCATTCACCGCGGACGCTATCGCAGGAGCGCTTGTCGATCTCCCCAATCATCCCGCTACGAACTTCACGGATTCTCGAGTGCGAGCAGTGCTTTTGCTTTCGCCGCAGGGGCCCGGTGAATTTGGGCTTACTGATCATTCCTGGGACCACGTCACACTTCCGCTTTTGAGCATGACTGGGTCGCTGGACTTAGGCGCGGGGAATCAGGGTCCGGACTGGAAGAAGATTCCCTTTGAACGTAGCCAGCCGGGAGCCAAGTATCACGTTTTTATTGAGGGCGCGAATCATATGTCCTTTATCCGCGCAAAGACGCTCATGCCCGGGCGCGCGGCGGAGGGCGACTCGATTCTGGGGTTCACCAACGCTGCATCGCTGGCGTTCTGGGACGCCTATTTGAAAACCGATCCCGCCGCAAGAAATTATCTGCAATCCGACGCACTTCCAGAATTCAGCCACAGCCTCGTAAACGTCTCCCGCCGCTGACTGGCAAGCGAATCGCTCGCATTCCTCAGGTTTTCCACATTTAGCTCGGGGGAGTCCTTCCGTACCATTGACGCTGTTACTAGCCGATACGGAAACTAAGTACAGTATGGCCCGCTACTCAGCCTTTCTTGGGCGCAGAGTTGAAGTCCAATACCGCGCCGGAGACATTCTATTGCCTGCGTCCGGCACGTTTGTCGCGGATTCGGGCCGTTCCATCTTTCTGGAACAGCATTTCGAGCAGCGTGGTTCGCAGAAGCATTTCCGTTGGGAGATTCCCTACCAATACATCGTGCGCCTCGAAGAGAAACCGGAGCCCTCTGAAACTACCGTATCTGGCCACACTGCTAGCTCTCCCGCGCCTGCCGCAGCTCCGAGCCCTGAGGTGTCGCCTTCCGCCTCTGGTGGTGCACCAGCGATCCTCCCCCTGCAGAACCGTCCCAAGACCGCGTAAAGCCCTCCTCCTTACTTTAGCCTTCGCACGACGCTTCCTCCGCGATTCGGTTACAATCGACGCGCTGTAAACCCTACATTTTCGCCACGGTGGCCCGGTTCCATGCCCATCGCGCGCAGGAGGCTTTTCGTGACTCCCGATGACCGCCCCAAGACCAGCATCGGCCCCGGCTCAAAAGTCGGATTAATTGGGCTCGGATTGATGGGCCGGCCCATGGGTTTGAATCTCTTGAAGGCGGGTTACTCGCTGACCGTGTGGAACCGAACGGCTTCGCGAGCCGAATCGCTCGTCGCAGCTGGCGCCAAACTCGCTAATTCCCCTGAGGAAGTGGCTGCCGCCTCCGACGTGCTCATAACCATTGTTAGCGACCCGCCGGCCTTGGAGGGGGTCCTTTGGGGTGCTTCCGCCTCCGGCCAAGGGTCTGGTGCCTTGGGATCCCTGCGGCCCGGCAGCATTTACATTGATTCGAGCACCGTTTCGCCTGTCCTAGCCCGCAAAGTTGCCGCAGCTTGCAAGGAGCACCAGATCGCGTTTTTGGATGCTCCCGTGACCGGGGGGACCTGGGGCGCCGAAAAAGGGGAATTGGTCTTTATGGTGGGCGGGGACGCGCAGGTCCTCGTGGATGCGGAGCCGATCTTCAGGGTGATGGGCAAGCGCTGGTTTCACCTCGGGCCGAACGGCGCTGGACAGACTATCAAGCTGGCTATGAACCTCATCTTGGCGCTCCAGGTGGACGCCTTGGCCGAGGCTCTCGCCCTAGTCACCGCTGCAGGGCTGCAGGGGGAGAAGCTCGTTGATGTTCTACAGTCGAGCATGGCGCGGGCTGCGGTGCTGGATGTTAAAGCTCCTCTGCTCCTCAAGGGCGAGTATCCACCCAGCTTCCCTTTGCGGCTCATGCACAAGGACATGGGTCTGGCGCTGGAGCTGGCCAAGGAGGCTGGTGTTTCGCTCCCCGCAGGCGAGGCTGCCTACTCCACCTACTCCGCCGTCAAAGCTGCCGCGAAGGAGGACTTGGACTATGCGGCAGTCATGAGATTTTGGAAGCGTTAAGTGGCCTTATAAGTCATTTGGTATCATTTGTTTGCATGGTTCAAAGGAGGCAAAGAGGGGAAAGGCGTGATGCCAGCCGCGACCAAGCTGGCCTTCTCTAGAGAGAACGAACGGCGGCTCGTTGGTCGAGATCGAGCGCAAGATTCTGATCGAGAACCACTGCGACATAGCGCGAACAGATCTTCATCTCGGATGCTGCCCAAGCAGATACTGCGGGCTGGATCGAACGGAAGCTTTTCTCCAGCTTTGCCACAACGCTGTAGTAGCGTTTAACTTCGCGCAGCCACGGCGTGCCATTTTTAAGGCGCGGAGACATCTCATCGCAAAGCCCCAGGAACTTGCCAAAATCGTTGGGACCGATGGATTCGGCCTCGATGCCGGTTGCGGCGCGCAAGGAATCCGAGAGAGGCTGGTTGGCAGTGGTCAGCCAGATCATTCGCCACTGGCTAATGGCGAATTGTAGGAGAGCCAATACGGAGAACGTGAGTATGAGGACGGCAGTCATGGTGGTTGTTTGCTCGACCATTCTGCCCACGGCCCTAGCGATCCCCAATAGGACGCCCGTACCACTGTACAGGTACCGTTCGCGCGGACAGGAGGGGCTCTTTTCGTTATAGGCTGAGGCACCGGGCCTCTGCTTTGCTGCTGCCGCGTTCGAGAAAAGTCGTTAACCCGTAAGTAACTTCCATGCCGCAATCCCCGCAATTACCATTGACCGCTGGACGGGCTCACTTTAGGGTGGAAGATAACGAGACTCACGCCAGCTGCCCAGCTCATGGACGTCCAAAAGAATCTGCACCATCCGCCTATCGAATCCACCAGCGATCATGAGATCGCCGAGAACCTGCGCAGAATTGAGAAGAGGGATTGGTGGATCTGGGCTAACTCGATTTTTGTCATGTTGCTCCTCACCGGGGCGCTGATTTCCTTCACGCTGCCTTCGCTTTCGCAGGGAGCGACGCCTCTTTTCAGGATCAAGGTCACGGAGGCCATTTTTGGATTGGTGGCGCTCGTGGTTCTATTCAACGTCTACACCATTTACCAGCAAGTGCTTATCAAGCGGCTCCGGCGCCAGCTTGCGGAGAAGCAGCACCATTCGATGATCTTGCGCGAGCTCGCCATGATTGACGCGTTGACCGGGCTTTACAATCGCAGATTTGCCGAGCAGCGGCTTGTTGCGGAGGTGGCTCGGTCTGCTCGCAAGGGCCATCCTCTTACCGTGGTGCTCCTAGACCTCGATGAGTTCAAGCACATCAACGACACGTATGGCCACGCCGCTGGGGATTTGGTGCTGCAGGAATTTGCGGCAGCGCTCAATCGCGCGGTTCGCGGGGGGGACCTCGCCGTGCGCTGGGGCGGCGACGAATTTCTGCTGATTCTTCCCGAATGCAACCACGAACAATTGAAGCTTGTTCTGGACCGCCTCGGCCCGCTCGAACTGGCCTGGGAAGGGCGGAAATTTCCTATCAAGTATTCCGCGGGCTGGAAAGATTATGCGTCCGGGGACCAGCCGGACAGCATGCTAGCCGCAGCTGATCAAGCTCTGTACGCAAACAAGCGTGCCGCCAAAAACACGACTGTTCCAGTCGTCGCCCCTGCCTAGGTTGTCCAACAGGCGTCCCTGGATTTCTCGCGCCACGTTTCGACATTGCCGTCGAGCTGCGTCTCGAACTGTTCACCTGTAGACGACGGGTTGCCCTTAGGTTGATATAGTATGCTTCCGCTTCAGCCGCTGCGGCGTGCGATTCGGGGATCAGGGGCGGTGCAAATGATGCAAAGAAAAATATCCTTTTTACGTGCGTGTGCGCTCTCGATCGTCATAGCGCTGGGCGTAGCGGTAGCTTTGCCGCAGACAAACAGCTTGGGAATTTTCACGAATGAAGGCAGCGTTGGGCAAACACCGCCGGGTGGCAAGGCCCAGTACGATGCGGCCAAGGGCGAATACCGCATCACTGGAGGCGGCGCCAACATGTGGGGCGCTACTGACGCGTTCTATTTCGTTTGGAAGAAAGCGTCAGGCGACGTGACTCTCACCGCGGACATCCAGTGGGTCGGCACAAGCGCCGCGGAGCATCGCAAAGCCGTGCTGATTCTGCGCCAAGGTCTCGATCCTAGCTCGCCTTACGCAGACGCGGTTTCGCACGGCAATGGGCTCACTTCGCTGCAATTTCGTGGCGCGTCGAACGAACAGACTTACCAAATCGTCGCCGCGGAAGATGGACCTTCGCGCTTGCGCATCGTCAAGAAAGCCAGCCGCTTCACCATGTATTTTGGCAAGCCTGGCGAGGATCTGAAGCCCTCGGGTCCCGTCGAATTTGTGACCCTGCAAGAGCCTTTCTCCGTGGGGCTTGGAGTGTGTTCGCACGTTGCGACGACTCTCGAAACCGCCATATTTTCGAACGTGAAGCTAGAAGAAACTCCGCCGGCAAAATAGATTGCGCTTGGCATTGTGTTCGGAGGAATTGCTATGCGAATTTCGAGAACGAACATGGTAGCCATTTTGTTCCTCTGCGGTTTGACAGCAACATGTCTTTCCGTCGCGGCGACAAACGATTCCCCGGTTCTGGGGGCGGACATGCCGCTGTATCCCGTCCTGGCGCGGACAGCAAAAATCACGGGCAAAGTTGAGATTCAAATCGAAACAGGTGCGGATGGAAAGGTGATCTCGGCCCAACTGAAGAGCGGGCATCCATTGCTGGCACGGGCGGCTCTCGATAACGTAAAGACCTGGCGATTTGCGGGGGCCAACGAAAGAACAATTACATACGAGTTCAAAATCGAAGAAAGAAAAGCGAACGTTTTCGACGATTATTACCGCTACGGAAAGATCATCTTTCAACCGCCGAATTCGGTGGAGGTCATGTATCCTCCGGCGATTGTCGAGCCCTAAAGGGAAGGACGAAATCATGCCAACCGTCGCCTCCATCATGGCTGAGCTGAAAAAGAAGGGGAAGGAGAGCACAAGGAAAATTTACGCGCGCCACGGCATGGCCACCGAGAATATGTATGGCGTGAGCGTCGCCGACCTCAAGGTTATCGCGAAAACGATCAAAGGGCAGCAGGCTCTCGCTTGCGAACTTTATGAGACGGGGAACCTGGACGCGATGTATCTCGCTGGGATGGTCGCGGACGGATCCAAGATGAGTGCAAAGGAATTGAACGCGTGGGCCGACGGTGCGGCCAATTTGCAGATGATTGCGGAATACACAGTTCCTTGGGTGACAATGGAAAACTCGCGGGCTCGCGAGCTGGCGCTGCAATGGATGAAATCGAAGAAGGAGCGCGTTGCATGCGCCGGTTGGTGCACCTATTCTGGATTGGTCGCCACGAAACCGGACGACGCATTAGACCTCGCGGAAATCGAGAGTCTTCTCCGGGCGGTCGTCAAAGGAATCAAGGGCGCGCAGAATCGCGTCCGTTACACGATGAACGGTTTTGTGATTTCCGTGGGAAGTTACGTCAAGCCATTATCCAAGCAGGCCAAAGCCGCAGCTCGGCAAGTCGGCGCCGTTTCGGTGGACGTGGGCGATACGGCGTGCAACGTGCCCCTTGCCACCGCTTATATTGAAAAAATCGAAGCGGCCGGCCGCGTTGGGGAAAAACGAAAAACAATTCGCTGCTAGTGTCAGGCTTCGATCAGTCTCCGCTAAATTCCGGCTGATAAGTAGGCACGCGGGCGGAAACCCTCGACGCTCAGGGTAAACAAGTTCCGCCCATACGATTTCGGCTGACGATGCGCGCTGGGACCGAGCAAGTTCAATTCCCGGGATGATATTCCCTCTCGGTGTGCCCTTGGAGCTGCGATTTGTAGAAATACACTTCTCGCAAATCTCCTGTGCTGTAGCGCCGAGCTTGATCATTGAAATGAGGTGATGCCGGATTGCCGCTCTCGCCGCCGGCCGTCACGGCGCGGGCTCGGACCTTTTCACCAAACTCAACCACGGCAACAAAGCTGTTCCCGCTTGTGCCATACCACTTCTTCGTTCCGGGATACGGCCGCGCTCCGAAAGACGCTAGTGATCCCCACACTGCCGATGTGAAGCCCACCGGAATGCTTGGCCCCGCATCGTTGAATGGCTGAACGATATCGCCTGTCAGGCGCTGGAATCGGTTGATCTCACCCCAAGGTGTTTTCCAACTGCCGAAATCCGCGGCGAGTTTGTCAGAGGCATCGGACAGCGATTGCAGCAGCAAATCTGGCGGCGCTTTTGCGCAGATGTAATCGCTCATGTAGATGCCTGCTTTTTTCGCATCTGCGCCCACGCGCTTCTGAATGTCCTCGCCCCAAAATACCGCCAAAGAAGTCGGCACGGACGTCGCTGCCCAACGCAAATCCCATCCGCGCAGTGCGCCAATCTGCTCGGCCAGTTTCACTTTGAGTGGATTGTCCGCGCCCGCGTCGTCCCACGCCTTCGTCAGACACGGGATCGGCTTCTCAAACCACGTCAAGTAACTGTCGTACGCTGCGGCAATCAGCGAGCTGACCGTGAAGTCTTTTTTGTCTTGCAGTACTCGGATGGCGTGCAGCCCTCGTGCGGATTCTCCGCCCGTCTCCACGTAAACAGGGAAATCTTCTTTCTTTGGGCTGCTTGGCCCTGCGGCCGACCACGGCCAATTGTTCGAGTTGTAGAGCCAGCCGCTTTTCGGATTCAGCAGAAGGGGCGTCTCGTCAACAGAAAGCAGCCCGTGCCATTCTGTCGCCAGGTTGCTCCCGTCGACCGGTTTTGTCCAATCAAAACTTGTATCGCGTTTCGGAATGAAATTCCCGTGAAAGTAGGCGATGTCGCCGTCGGCATCCGCAAAAATCGTGTTATTCGACGAGTTGGTGTGCAGCTCCATCGTTTGCCGGAAGGACTTGTAGTCCTTCGCCTTCGTGCGCGTGTAGGACTGCGTCAGCGCCTTCACCGGCTCCTGCATCAACCGGATACTTAGCCACTTTCCGTCCGTCTCCGCGATGATGGGCCCGTGCTGCGTGCGGTATACGGTGAACTTCTTCTCTGCCATCCCGTCCGCGGTTTTATACTGCACTGTGATCTCTTTCGCCTCGATCGACCGCTCCTCCTTCCCGTACTTGTAAAAAAACTTCTCCCCTTTTTTCTCGACCGTTTCGAGATACCAGCTGATGGCATTTACTCCACTCGACGTGTGCATCCAGCCAGCTTTGTCGTTGAACCCCTGGTAGACGAAAAATTGCCCCCACGTCACCGCACCATAGACATTCAGCCCCTCCTCGCTCACCATCTGCAGCTCGGACCGGAAGAAAAACGATGTGTGGGGATTGATCAACAGCAGCGCGTGATGGTCGGAAGTGTTCGAGGGCGCAATCGCGATTCCGTTTGAACCTCTCGGCTCCTCCACCTCGTCATCCTCCGCGGAAGGCACCGCACTCACAGCAACTTTCCCGTAGAACGCCTCAAGCTGCGCCAGGCTCACCCGCTCGATGTCCCCGCCGATGCTGCCCTCGGTGAAGCTCAACGCCATCCACGGTTCGAATCGCTTAATGACCCGCGGCTTCACTTCGGGATGTTTCAAAAGGTAGAAATTCAATCCTTCCGCGAACGCGTTCATCAATTTCTTCAGCCACTCAGGGCTCGCCGCGTATTCTTTTTTCAGTGCCTCGGGATAGACGAAAAGCTTCATTCGCAAGTCCTGGTAAATTTTCCCTTCGCCCTCTGCCTCGGCCAGCCGCCCCATCGCGTTGAGATAATTCGTCTCCACGCGGTTGAAGTCGTCTTCCGCCTGGGCATAAATCATTCCGAAGACCGCATCGGCATCCGTTTTTCCATAAACGTGCGCGATGCCCCAATCGTCTCGAATAATCGTGACGTTCGCGGCCTCGCGCTCCCACCTTGCCGTTTCTGAGCTGCTCGCTGTTTTCTGAGGCGCCGACTGCGAAGCAACCACCTGCGGCGCGGCTGTCAGCGAAAGAAATGAGCATGCCGCCGCCCCAAGGATAAAAACAAAAACGAATTTCTTCATGTTCGCCCCTGAAGAAAAAAAGACCGCCCGTTGCCAAAATATTAGGCCGCTCGCGCATTCTGCGGAGCCGCGCCAACGTAGCATCATACTCCGCTCCTCCGAGCCACAGCACCACTCAGCCCTTTTCATGCACGGACCCTTCGTGTAGATTCTTCTGCCATGCGCACAACTCCTCTGATGGCGCTAAATCTCATTGCGCTACTAACCGCAGTTTCCTATGCAGCCCCGGCCAAAAAACAAACCGCAACAACGAAAACAGAATTTGCCGCGCAGTCGCGCGACACCTCCGCGGATGCCGACGCAATTGGGCGCATCATCTCCAAGTACGCCGAATCCATCGATGCCGCGGACACAACCCTGGCAGCGCAGATTTGGTGGGACTCGCCTGAAGTTTCCTTCATCCACCCGCTAGGCCACGAACACGGCTTCGACCAAATCAAGGCGAACGTCTACACGCGCCTGATGGGAGAAACTTTTTCTGAGCGCAAGCTCACGCCGCGCGATATCACCATACACGTCTACGGAGATGCGGCCTGGGCGGAGTTCTACTGGGAGTTCAACGCCAAATTCCGGAAAAACGGCAAGCCGATTGCCACTCATGGCCGCGAAACCCAGATCTATCGCAAAATGCAGGGCAACTGGCGCATCATCCACGTCCACTACTCAGGCATGCCCACGACCCAACCCGGTCAAGGGTTCTAAGCGACATAGTTCGTTCTACGCATCGTGCCGATGAGTTCGCCTCTTGCACGAATCAGGAGTCACTTGTTAAGGCTTTTTTACGGCCTCGCGTTGGGCGAGAAAAACCCGATCGGCAAATCCCTCGCTGTCCGCAAGCCCGCCGGCGCATCCAGAATTACGGGAATCGAATTCACCACCACCGAGGCGGTCGCGATATCTCCGTGCGTTCCGCCGGGAATCACAAGGCTAATGTTAGGATGGCCCTTCAAGGCGAGTGTATCAGCGGGCTCTTTTGCCCCGACGTACATTTGCAGCTCGAGGGACACTAGTTCTTTTCCGCCGCCCACGCCGCGTGCGATTTGGTGCACGCCGGCTGCTTGTCCGGCTTCGACCGTCAAATACTCTGTCTGTACGCGCTCGATAGCGATCTTCGGCTCGATCGTTTCCGTAATCTCGTCGACCGGCAGGTTCAAGCTGTCAGCGATCATCGCTACGGACTCCGGCAATCCTACGTGCTTGATCACGCCTGCTTTCACCTGCGCGCGAAATTCATCTTCCGTCATGCCTGCGCCGATTTTTTTCTGCAAGGGCAGACGCCGTTTAGACGCATCCACCACGCGCAGGGCCTTCGCATGTTCGATCCGCTGCGAAACGGCCGCAAGGGTGATGAGCAGCTTGTCCATTACGAAGCCTGGATTTACGCCCGTTCCGACGAGTGCGACGCCCCAATCCTTCGCCGCCTTATCCAGCTGCGCGGACAGTTCAGGATATGTCCGTAGCGGATAGGACAGTTCCTCGCAGGTCGAAACGATGCACGCCTCTGCTTCGAGGCACGCCAGCAACTGGTCCATCACTTTCGGCAGCGATGACGACGTCGAGTGGATCACCACGTCGGCCGCTTGTTCCAGCACTTCCTTGGCGTCGGCAGAAACTTTCACGCCCCAGGGCGCGTCCGTCGCCCCGGTTACTTCGCCGAGGTCGCGGCCCACTTTTGCCGGGTCCGTATCGATGGCCCCGATAATTTCAATGGCTTGCTTCTCGCGCATCAGCCGCGCGATCGACGCGCCGATCGGCCCAATACCGTATTGGATCACTCGAATCTTTTTCTTCACGATTTCCCCCGTCAGTTTGCAGCGCGCGGCGCACACCGCGCATTTTTGCCGCAAAAGAAACCTCTACCATAATGGAATTCGCGCAGGCATTCAACGACGAACGCAACAGAACCATCGCGCAATCAGCGTCCCGACGTGGCTACTTGCGGCACTCTGCCCAGTGCGCGCAATATGCCCACCGCGTACGTTCGGCGGCTAAGCCGAACGCAATCTTGCCGATGCAAGCCTCACGGCACATAATGGAGCTGCCCCTCACGCGCACTTCTGGAGGACCACATCATGCCCGCAAAAAAATTGAACGATACTGAAATACAAGCCCTACTTCCCAAATTGCCCGGCTGGAAAATCGTCAATGGCAAGCTGCATCAGGAATACGCATGCAAGGATTTCGTGGCGGCTTTCGGCAATATGACTCGCGTCGCTCTTGTTGCCGAAGCTATGAACCACCATCCGGAGTGGTTCAACGTCTGGAACAAAGTGGTGATCGACCTCACCACCCATAGCGTAAAAGGCATCAGCGATTACGATTTCGTGCTGGCTGAGAAAATCGACGAGATTTTCGTTCCCGCCCGTTCGATTCTCGCCGGCGCGGCAAAATAACGCACGCCGGGTTTTGCCGCCGCCCTTCGCGGGCCAGGACATTTCGCTATGGCCGGTAGTGGCACTTCCGTGTCCCCAAGGGCAAGGTCTCTTGACACTTTCCCCGGCTGCGCCAAAATAGCTCTACCCCTTCCTAGATGTTCGCGCTCTAGTTGTTTGTAGCCTGGAAGTTTGTATTCCCGAAGGCTGTCTGCCACGCATCAGAGAAGAGCGGCGGAGCGCCGATAAATTTCCATGACGAGATCGGTGAGAGCGGGAAGAGCCGTCTACTAGTGGGAGTTCGCTTTTGACGTTGACACGTGCGCGTCGCAGTGCTACAAAACCCCAAAGGCAAGCCCTTTGGTGGTGAGTCTCCTAGCGCATTTGAATCAGCGAGTGAGGCCGCAGACCTGCCTGGCAGGGCAGGGCTGCAAGGCCGCCTAGGGATTGTCCTGTAACACCCCACCCCACCCCGGGAGGTGAGAACCCTCGGTTTTCACCTCCTTTTTATTTTTGTTCCCATTTCGGAACGATTTCGTTTTGAGGCTTCCGGCAAATCAAGGGCGTTTCGAAATCCCTGTTTCCGGATAGCGGCCAGTTTCATACCGGATGGTACCCGTAACTATGTGAGGGTCAGATGGCTGCCCAACTCCTTCTATGAGAAGACCGTGCAAGCGCTCCTGACAGAGATTTTACTTGTTGTAAGGATTCCCCTGCAGGAATCTGGCGGTGCTCGATGGCTTGCAGAAACGCTCTTGTTCTGGTCGCACTCATAAGCCGGCGTGGCTGAAAATGCTCTAGGGTTGGGCTTGTTGGCGGTTGGAAGCGCCCGGCGTCAGTCTTCGGACCACAAATTCCTGGAGGATATTGGCGGCGGCGCTTTCGCCAATTCCGATGAGAGCGTTTTCGAACGTTAACGACACTCCGTTTCGGTCTTGCGCCGGATAGTATAGATTGGAGATGGCTCCTGCGGCAAGGCTGCCGATGATGCCGGAATAATTGGCCTGCCAGCGTTTATTGTCGCCTTTGCAGATCACGGAATTAGCGATGGCATACAGAATTCGCGATCGCGTGCTGCCGGTTCCCTTGTAAAAATAGCGCGGATCTTGTTTGAAGAGCGACGGTAGTATCGCGCCTCCGATGAACGTCTCTGTGACAAGGTTAGTATAGGAAGCGCCATAGCGCTTGGCATAGCCTTGCGCGCCTTGCCCATATCCGCTGAATTCGTTCTGCGCCTGCTGAATTCCCGCAATGGCGCCATTCAGGCCGAATGTGACGGGATCCACACTCGTCTTCCAGGCCAGCTCGAACTTTTGCTTTGGAGTGAGAGGAGCCGCGTTGGAGACATAGCTGACATAGAAATTTGGAATGACGCCGAGCACGCGCTGTTTCTCTTCCACCTTGATCTCGTCTTCCGCCACTTCAACCACTGTGGGTACGACACGTATCTCAGTACTAGCGGTAGCGATGGCCAGCGTCGTTTGCGGGACTGTGTAGACCTCTCCTGAACTCAAAACCCCGGACAGCGTTTGCGTCGCGAAACCGGTCAACGTAATGGTGAGCTGGAAGAGTCCAGGAGTGACGTTCGAAAATAAAAATTGCCCTCCGTCGTCGGATGACACCTCTTGGTTTTGGGATGGGTCGTCCTCTGTAAGTTTCACCTGGGCTCCGACGATAAAGGCTCCCGTTCGGTCAACAATGCTTCCGTGGATGCTTCCAGGGGGCTGTGGATCGGCTAACTGCCCGCGGGCTAATGCCCCTGTTGCCGACGCCTCTCCAAGGCCACTCTGGACTCCAGCGGCGACAGGAGGCTCTAGCGACTGGGCCAAAGCGCGACCTGGCAAGGCCCAAAACAGGAAGCTTAAGCTTAACCAGGCTACCTTGGTCTTGATTCTAGGCATAATCACCGCCGTCCCGCCCATTATGATGCTGCGCGATGGGATTTTGGATTCCCGGTCACTTTGACGTTTTATGAGTTACCTGTACCGACTGCCAGTGATCCCAAGATCATTCTCGCGATAGCCCCATTAAGCACTCAAGTGATTGATTTGTGGTCGGAGAGGACCGAGTTTGCATTTACGTAGACAATGGAATAGATGCTTGGTAGGGAAGAAAGTCGGCATCGTTGCGGAGAGTAAGCAAGCAGGAGCTTTCTTGGGTCCTTGCCTTCATATCTTGCTCGGTTAAGATAGTCCGCATCTTGCCTGAATCCGGGATGCCCACGCCACCGCCACTCTTGGCTCTGCATGATGTCACCGTGGTGCGTGGGGAGTCCCCAGACCGGCCAGCGCTCGACGGCGTCTCTCTTCAAATCGGAGCTGGTGAGCACGTTTGCATCCTCGGCCCTAATGGCTGTGGCAAATCCACCTTGATCAAGACCATTACGCGCGAGTGCTATCCCGTGGCGCGCGAAGGCTCTTCGATTTCCATTTTGGGGCGTGAGCGCTGGAACATCTTCGAGTTGCGTTCACTCCTGGGGATCGTCTCACCGGATCTCCTGGCATCCTGCACCACGGACGCCACGGGGCGCGACGTTGTTCTCTCCGGATTCTTTAGCAGCACGCGGATTTTTCCGCATCACCATCCCGACCCTGAGCACTTGTCGCGCGCAGAGGCGACGCTCGCGCGTTTAGGGATTGCGCATCTGGCCCATCGCCCTGTTTCGCAGATGTCTTCCGGAGAAGCAAAACGGACGCTGATTGCCCGGGCGCTGGTGCACGATCCACAAACATTGCTGTTCGACGAGCCCAGCAACGCGTTGGACATCGCGGCGCAATTTCA
>Ga0207136_1006_pt1 | contig 60719 bp, 53 predicted proteins | sample Alteio_BWMinHeat_8_FD_153552 | JGI IMG/M metagenome (GOLD analysis project Ga0207136, IMG submission 153552) | Enriched cells from forest soil in Barre Woods Harvard Forest LTER site, Petersham, Massachusetts, United States -... | ecosystem: Environmental > Terrestrial > Soil > Temperate forest >...
AGTCCAACCAGAAAAACAGCCGAGAACAGGCTGAATCTCGAGATGAAATTTGTGCTGCGATGAAAAATCTGGGCCATGTCAGCGTTGCACTTTTGCGAAGGCCTCTCCCGGAAGGAGCAGAAGCCTGGAGGCTTCGCGATGTCATGGCCGGGAAGTGCGCACCCGGCTCGTAATTGACCGCATAGTTTCCGATAAAACTTTCTGGAATGCAACCTTATCGCGCGGTTTTTTTAAGTATTTTTCATCGAATTGCACTTTCCAGACGAAATAATCCCTGTGAACAGTTTGAAACAAACAAAATCCTCCCTGATCGCAGCAACTGCTTGCGAAGGGTTGTCCTCACTGGTTTTGATTCGCGCCGGATTCGGCAGATGCATTTTTTTTTCGGGAAGGAGCCTTGCGGAACGCGCAGCCGTGTTATCTTAGAGGCACTCTTCGCCGTCGATTTTGCCTGCGGCGGAGCCTACCCCGTCGGCTGCTGGGGCGTGGTCCAATCGGTAGGACACCTCACTGTTAATGAGGACGGTGGAGGTTCGAATCCTCCCGCCCCAGCCAATTTCTCGCAACTAGGCTAGTTGATTTCTAGTCTCGGATCGTAGGCAAGCCAGCTTCGGTCCAGCCTCGCCAGCCGCCGTCCATCGATTCCACATTGGTGTAACCCATTTTTTGCAGATTGTCGGCGACCAGAGCGGAGCGGAAACCACCGCCGCAATAAAGCACAAGTTTAGCCCCGGTATTGGGAACCTGCTGCTCGATATCGCGCTCAATGACACCCTTGCCCATGTGCACGGCGCCGGGGAGATGTCCTTTGGCCCATTCGTTGTCTTCGCGCACGTCTACCAGAATCAATTTCTCGCCTGCGTCGATGCGCCGCTTGACGTCGGGAACATTCGTTTCCTTCACGCGCTGCTTGGCATCCTGCACAAGCTTCAAGAATTGTGGTGCGTGCGCCATACGATCCTCCGGAATTCCTTCAAGCAAAAAAGCGTAACACAACAGGAGTAGGACGTGAGAGGTCGGCGCGATCGACAACGATTCGCCGGGCCATGTTTCTTTTTGACGAGGGCGTCGCGCCCCAGTGAATATTCACCTTCTCAGGAAGCGGGCTTGTCTCCCGCGTCTTTCTTTGAGTAAGACCGCACCAAATTGACCATGTTCCATCGCATGGTTTCGGGCAAGCGATCGCCCTCTCCCATCATTTTCCCCTTGCCCTTGGTGATGATGAAGAAAATCTCGCCGTCACTTTTGCCCGCGAGCGAGGCAGGATCATTCCAGTCGTGCATGGTCAGCTTCATGGACTCGACAATGTCGCCTTTGCCGTCTCCCTTCGGCCCGTGACACATGGCACAATCGTAGCCATAAATCTTGCGCGCGGCCGCCAGGCCTTCCGGCGAGGGCTTTACGGGATTCTTCTTGTCGATGTCTTCTTGGGAAATCTTATATTCGTCTGCGGCGGCTGAAGAATCTTTCGGTTTTTCCTGGATGATGTTCGGCTTCGCTCGCGCCATTCCAATGCTGGCCGCGCAAACCGCACCCAGAACTAACCATGCTTTTCGCATAAGTGCCTCCTGACAGGAAGGGCCGGCCGAGCGAGAGGTATCGGCAAGGTTCTTTGAGGGGATTCTACGCCCAGGGACAAGGAAAAGACAGCTTCAGTCGAGATCCCGCCAATTGGGCCCGGAACAGATCTCAACAACCAGTGGGACGGCCAGCTTGTACACGCCTTCCATCTCTTCGCGAACGAGCTTTTCGAGTTTGCCTTTTTCTTTCGGCGGCGCCTCGAAGAGCAGTTCATCGTGAACCTGCAGAATCATTTTCGCTTCGAACTTTTCCTCTGTCAGGCGGTCATCGATTTTGATCATGGCCAGTTTGATGAGGTCCGCCGCCGTCCCTTGTAATGGCGAATTTAAAGCCGTGCGCTCGGCAAAACTGCGCAGCTGCGCTTGCGGAGAATTGATCTCCGGAATCGGCCGGATTCTTCCGAAGAGGGTTTTTGCCACGCCCGTTTTGCGCGTTTCCACAAGAATCTTGTCCAAGAATCTCTTTACTCCGCTGTACCGGGTGAAATATGCGTTGATGAATTGCGCGGCTTCTTTCTGGCCGATGCTGAGCTGCTGTGCCAGTCCGAACGCCGAAAGTCCGTAGATAATTCCGAAATTGATGGCCTTTGCCGCGCGCCGGTGTTCCGCATTTTGCGCCATTGGGCCCACGCCGAAAACTTCCTGCGCGGTTCGCGCGTGAATATCTTCCCCATTGCGAAAGGCATCGATCAAAACGGGGTCTTGAGAAAAATGCGCCATCACGCGGAGCTCAATCTGCGAATAGTCCGCCGATAGAAGAATTTTGCCCTTCTCCGCGACAAACGCCGCGCGAATCTCGCGACCCAGCTCTGTCCGAATCGGAATGTTTTGCAAATTCGGATCGCTCGAGCTGAGCCGCCCCGTCGCCGCCGTCGTCTGCGAAAAGCTGGTGTGCAGCCGACCCGTTTCCGGGTGAATCAGTTTTGGCAGCGCATCAACATACGTTGATTTGAGCTTTGAGATCTCGCGGTACTCGATAATCTTTGCGGGCAGTGCGTGCTGCGCAGCCATCTCCTCCAAAATGTCCGCTGCAGTCGATCTCACTTTTCCTTTCCCGCGGCGCGTCGGGGGCCGCAGATTCAGCTTGTCGAACAAAATTTCCGCAAGCTGCGTTGGCGAGTTAATGTTGAATTCATTCCCAGCAAGTTTCCAAATTTCTTTTTCTAGACGCCGGACTTCCTTCTCCATCGACATGGACATTTTGTCGAGTTCTTTGGGGTCCACGCGAATGCCAATGCGCTCCATGTCGGCAAGCACTGGCGCGAGCGGCAAGTCGATTTTTTCGTAGACACCGGCGAGTTCCTGTTCGTCGATCTGCGCGCGAAGAACAGGAACAAGCCGCTGCAGATAGTCCGCGCGTTCTCCCGGCCCTCCACCAAGCGGAATGTTGAATTGGCGCATCACCACATCGGCTAAATTGTGATTCGCCGTCGTCGGCCGAACCAAATACGAATAAAGCTGGGTAGCATCCTTCACATTCGCGGCGCGTCCCGTCAGCAACTGAAATAACTTAGGATCGTGAACGATTTTCGCGCGCTTCGCATCAGTGAGCAGCGGCGCGAGCGCTTTCAGCGCTTCTCCTTTTTCATCGAGCCAGACCGAACGCCCCTCACCAGTCTTCGACGAAACCTCAATCGATGCGATGCGCGTCCCAAAACCCTCTGATTCCCGCTCGCCAAGTTCGAGATTCAGCCAAACCGCCAGCGCCTGCTTGGCCGGCACCTTTCCGAGATACGCGCGAAATTCAGCAACGTCGCCAAGAGCGGCATAGTCCGCCTTCACGCTGGGTTCCGCGCTCGCGGGCGCGGACTCCGCCAAGGCCTCCGCGCTCAACTCCTTCAACAACGAATTGAAACCAAGTTCGCGATAGAGGGTTCCGAGCGCAGCGACATCCGGCTCGCGTCGTTCCAACGCATTTAAATCCAGCTCCAACGGCAAATCCGTAGCAATCGTGGCCAGCTGCTTCGACATCATCACCTGTTCGCGCTGCTGCTGCAGCGCCTCCCGGTAGCGCTTATTCGGTACTTCATCGGCATGGTCTAGCGCCTTCTCAACGCTCCCATATTTCTTGATCAGCTCCGCCGCGCCTTTTTCGCCGATACCCTTCGCGCCGGGAATGTTGTCGATGTTGTCGCCCAGTAGCGCCATGTAGTCCACGACGCGCTCTGGTGGCACGCCCAGAATCTCTTCCACTTTCTTCGCATCGACGATAATGTCCGCCTTCACTCCCCCTGATCCCGTGCGCAGCGTTCGCACATTTTTTCCCACTAACTGCATCATGTCTTTGTCGTTCGAAATCACCAGCACATCCAAATTCTTCTTCGCAGCCTGCAGCGCCATCGCGCCGATCACGTCATCCGCTTCGTATCCCTGCACTTCCAGAATCGGCAGCCTCATCGCCTGACACAATCGCCGCACAAACGGCAATTGCACGCGCATCTCATCCGGCATCGGCTGCCGCTGCGCTTTGTATTTTTCAAACAGTTTGTCTCGAAACGTGGCTCCCGGAGGGTCAAACACGATTCCGATATAGTCCGGCTGATAATCCTTGATGAGCCTGCGAAGAATATTGCCGAAAAGGAACGGCACGTTGGTGGGAACGCCGCCTGGCCCGGTCAGCCGCTGCGGCATCGGTGCAAAGAACGCACGATAAATATGTGCCATTGCGTCAACAAGGAAGAGTTTTTTAGGTGCAGCAGGCATGCCGCCGAGTATAGCAAACGCGTACGGAACCAACCTCAGTTGCGTGGAAACAGATTTGGTCGAGCAAAAAAAGAGAACGCAAGTTGCTGCGCCCTCCTTTGCTCTCAAATTTGTCTGATCTATTTGCTGGGTGCCGCGGCTGCTTGCTCTGGCACGACGAGCAGCAGTCTTGTTCCGCCGTCCAGATGCACACTTTTGCCACTCGAAATTATGACCGTTGCTTGGCTTGCGCTCGACGAGGCCACCATCAGTTTCAAATCACCCAGCCCATACACGCCACGACTTTTCGGAGAGAGTTGCGCCGCACCGCTCGGTCCCATCGTCGCATCAGCGGCACCAGGATAGTTCGGTGTTCCAGGCGTCGCAGTCGGCGTATGACTGGAGCCCATCGGCGATCCGTTTGCAGTCGGAGCGCTTTCACCACCCCTGGAATCGCCGCCAGGTCCAGGTGACCCTCCGGAGAAATCCGGGAGCGGCGCTGCAATCGCGAGAATCGCCACATTCAGCAGTATCTCTTCTCCCTTTTTCACAATCGCCTTGTCAAACTGAATCGCCAGCGTTGAGCCGCTATCGCCCTTCGAACGCGCCGTCGCTTCCGTCACGTGCCCTTCCAACTTTGCTCCTCTCGGAACAATAATCTTGCCGGCGTACTTTATTTCCTCGGTCGTGTGTGCCTCAACCTTGTCGCCAACCTTTGCTTTCTTCGAATCCACGGACGAATTCAATTCCGCGTTCACTCCCGTTCCGCTCGGCAGCGTCACCGCGCCTGGCTCTGTCTGCGCCGCCGCAACTGCCGCAAAAATCGCGCCTGCAAAAATCGCATATCCCGTTCGAATCATTTCGCCCTCGCGCTTTCTAGGAGATGATCCCCAGCGGTTTGGCCACTTCCGCCAAAACATCCGCGGCCCGCAACAATTGTTCTCTCTTGTGCGTCGCGCTCACAATCGCACGCAGCCGCGCTTTGCCTTCCGCCACCGTCGGGAACCCGACCGCCGGCGCAAACACACCTGCTTCAAACAGCTTCTTCGAAAACTCGAACGCCTTCGCCGCATCTCCCACATGAATCGGAATGATCGGCGTCTCGCTCACCTTGAACTGGAACCCTCGCTTCTTCAATTCTCGCTTGAACATTTTCGTGTTGGCCCACAATTTCTTGACCAGCTTCTCGCCCTCGGGCGAATCGAGCAGCGTAAACGCCGCCTGGCAGGCCGCGACGGTAGCCGGTGGATGCGAAGTCGAAAACAAAAACGGCCGCGCCCGCAAATAGAGAAAATCAATCAGGTCGCGCGACCCAGCAACATATCCGCCCATAGCCCCAATGGCCTTGCTCAAAGTCCCCACCTGGATATGCACGCGCCCGTGGCAATTCAAATGATCCACTGTGCCGCGCCCGCCGCGTCCCAACACGCCGCTCGAATGCGCATCGTCCACCATCATGATGCAGTTGTATTTCTCAGCGAGGTCGCAAAGTGCTGGCAGCGGCGCAATGTCGCCGTCCATCGAAAAAACGCCGTCCGTAATAATCAGCTTCTTCCCCGGAAATTCCAGGTGCTCCTGCAAAATCCGCTCGCAATCCTTCACGTCCTTGTGCTTGAACACCTTGATGGTGGCTTTCGAAAGCCGCGCTCCATCAATGATCGAAGCGTGATTGAACTCATCCGAAATGATCAGGTCTTCCTTGCCCAGCACCGCTGAAACCGTCCCCGCGTTCGCCGTGAAACCTGACTGAAACACCACGCACGCTTCCACATTCTTAAACTGCGCGATCTGCTCCTCCAGCTCAATATGAATCTTCATCGTCCCAGCGATGGTTCGAACCGCGCCAGCTCCCACGCCGTATCGTTTCACCGCGTCCAAAGCCGCCTTCCGCAAAGTCTTGTGCGTAGTCAGCCCCAAATAATTATTCGAAGCCAGATTGATCACTTCCCGCCCGTCAAAAATACAAACCGGCTTCTGCTCGCCCTCGAGTACGCGAAACTTCGGCGCCACTCCCTTTGCCCGCAGTTCGTTCAATTGGTCGGAAATGTATTGCGTCGGATTCTGTTTCGTTGCCATCGTTGCAGTATCAGACATGCTTAGACTCCTGAGGTGGACTCGGCTGGTGGAACTACCATTCTGCGTCAGCTGGCGGCTCAGGGCAAACAATTCGGAGACAAACTTAAAGTGGGAAAGGCAATTCGCTTTAGCGCGGCATTCCGTTCGGGTACAAAAGAATCTTCCCCGCCAACCCGCGCTGCAATTTCGCAAACGCGTTCTCAAATTTCTCCAGCGGCTCGCGTTCCCCAAACAAAGGCTCCAAATTCAACCGCCCCGCCTTCAAGAGCGCCGTCATCTGCACCCACGTCTCATACATCCGCCGCCCATAAATTCCCTGCACGGTTGCGCCCTTGAAAATCACGTCATTCACCAAATCGAGCGGCACATTTTCCGTCGGTATTCCCAGCAGCGACGCCCGTCCTCCCGCTCTCAACGCCTTGAACCCTTGCTGAATCGCGGTTGGATTTCCGCTCATCTCGAGCAACGCGTCCACGCCCGTTCCATTCGTCTCCGCAAGAATCCGCGCAACTGCATCCTCCGCTGCCGGATTCAAAACCACATCCGCGCCCATTTTCTTCGCCATCGCGCGCCGGTTCTCGTTCGTCTCCGTCGCGAACACCGTCGAGCTGCCGCAAGCCTTCGCCACTGCAATCGACATCAATCCGATCGGCCCGCACCCCGTGACCAAAACCGTCTGCCCCGCAATCGGCCCAGCCAAAACGGTATGCACCGCGTTCCCCAGCGGATCGAGAATCGCCCCATAATGCTCCGGAATCGCCGGATCGAGCTTCCAAATATTCGACGCCGGAATCTTCACGAACTCCGCAAACGCTCCGTCCTGATCGATCCCAATAATTCGCAGATTTTGGCAAATGTGCGCTTCGCCCAACCGGCACTGGTGGCAGTGCCCGCAATTCACGTGCATCTCCGCGCTGACAAAATCCCCGGCCTTCACCGCGGTAACTTCATCCCCCACTCGCTCGACAACGCCGCAAAACTCGTGTCCCAGCGTCAACGGCGGCTTGATCCTCCCCTGGGACCACCGGTCCCACCCATAAATATGCAAATCCGTCCCGCAAATCGACGCCGTCTTCACGCGCACCAAAACGTCCGCCGCCCCAATCGCCGGCACCGGCGCGCTCTCCATCGACAATCCGCGCCCCGCCTGCATCTTCCGCAAAGCCTTCATAGTCGCAGCCATCTGCTCGAATCCTCGCTTAACGTGTAATCCCCGATGCTAGCACAGCCCCATAGTGGCACGGCATGCCGTGCCCGTCTTCGATCGCCCCGTTCGCTTCCCGTTCCAATTCCGCCTCGCCTCCGCTCACCGCGAAATCTCCTCCAAAACCAACCCATTCGTCGTCGGCCCCATCACTGCCACCACCCCCGCCACCAAAATCATCGCCACGGCCAAAACCGCAAACACCGCCGGCACTCCATGCACCAAAACGGCCCCAATCAAAATCGAAGTAAACGTCGCGCTCAACCGGCTCCAGCTATAAGTAAATCCCACTCCAGTCGCCCGCAACCGCGTAGGAAACAATTCCGCCTGATAGGCATGAAACGCCGCCGAAAACCAATAATTCGCTAAAGTCAAAAGCGCCCCGAATCCCACCACAGCGGCAGGCGCAATCGAATTCCCAAATCCCAATCCCAGCCCCGCCACAAGCAAAGCCAGCACCACAATCGTCCACTTCCGTTCCATCTTGTCCGAAGTTAACGCCGCCAGAAGCGGCCCCAGTGGCGAAACCAGCGCAATCAACAAGGTGTACTCCAGCGAATGCAAAAGTGAAACTCCACGCTTCAACAAAAACGTCGGCGCCCAATTCGCAAATCCATAAAACCCAATCGTCTGCAAAGCCTGAAAAATCATCAGCATGACGGTCCGCGAAAGATAAGGCCGCTTCCAAAGCTCCCAAAACGACGCGCGTTTCGCTCCACGCTCTGCCATTCTCGCTTCCTCTGTCATCCTGAGCGAAGGGAAGGATCCGGCCTTGGTTTCCGCGTCGCCACTCGTCACCAGGCCCTCGTTTACCCTGAGCGAAGTCGAAGGGACACTTCCTCCCGAAGCGGAAAACGACTCCCCCTCCAACCCCGTCATAATCGCATCCGCTTCCGCCACGCGCCCCTGGCTCTCCAACCACCGCGGCGACTCCGGCAATCTCCGCCGGAACCACCAGGTCAAAAGCGCCCCCAAAGCCCCGATCACCATCACCCACCGCCAGCCGCTCATCAAAAAGTGTGTCGGCACCAGCAAACGCGAAAGCACCGCCGCCACCGGCACCGCGCAAAACCCCGCCACCTGCGTTATCGCCACATACCGCCCCCGCGCCCGCCCCGGCACCAACTCCGTAACATACGTATCAATCACCACAATCTCCGCGCCAATCCCCACACCCGCAAAAAACCGCAGCGCAATCAACCACGAAGCCGTCGGCGCAAACGCATCCGCAAACGTAAACACCGAATAAATCAAAAGCAGCAGAATAAACGCACTCCGCCGACCCATCCGGTCACTACCCATCCCAAACACCACGGTCCCCACAAACATCCCCAAAAATCCCGCCGCCACAAAAAACGTAAACTGCCGCAGCGTCAGAAACCCCGACTGCTGCAAAGCCGCCCCGATATACGCCACAATAAAAATGTCGTAGAGGTCGAAGAAGTTCCCCAGCGACACCAAAGCAATAAACCGCCGGTGAAATCCCCCTAGCGGCAATCGCTCAATCCTCTCCGCAATAGTCATAGGGTTTTAGGTGTCATCCTGAGCGAAGCGAAGGACCATGACTTGATTGCTCCGCGACTCAAATCGATGAGTTCCGCCTCGTTCACAAATCCGCCCCACCTCTAGCGCCACTCACTTCACTTCGCTCACCACTCCAATTTTCTCCAACGCCCTCAAGTACTCCACCACCATCTCCAACGGCACCGGCCCATACTCCGCCGACACCGCATCCCGAATCTCCTGCGCATTCCTCTTCCCATCCGCAAAAATTCAGAACCTCATACGCATACTCCTCGCCGCTACCCCACAATCCCTCATGACTCATCAGCTTCGGCGTAGCCACTCCCGCCGCCTTCGCATGATCTGCAAAGTAGTCATACCCAAACACCGCCAGCGGCCCTTTTGGCGTCGTCTTACGCCGAACCACCAGCAAGCCCTGCCCAACAGCCTTCTTAGCTGGCGGCAATTCCTTTGCCCCACAGTACGCGGTGATCGCCTCTGACAGGGAATCTTCCGCCCCCGACGTGACGCCCAAGAGCGGCGCTAAAGAATGTGCTAATCCGACTGTGTAGTTTATTTGCTGTCTAACGAACTCTCGGCTGTCTTCGTCCTGCTGCACTTCAGCCGCTCCTGCAGCTTTGACGAATCGTTGACTAGCCGAAGACAGCATCCGCGCATAAAGTTGAGCGGAAACTTTTCCCGGTGGATTCGCCAAAAAATATCCGCTAGCCGCCCCAATAAACGCCGCCCTCTTCAACTTCGTCGTATCAATATTCGCCGCCGTATCAAAATTCGTATGAATGTACCGGTCCGGCCAGTCATTCATATAAATCGCCGGTATCCCGAACGACGAATCCTGATACACATCGTGGTCGCTCCCCATCGTGTACGCCGAATACTCCGCCCGCAGCGGCTCTTTGCCGCCCTCCGGCGCCACAAACGAATACTCCGCCCTCCCCGTCGCCGCAAACTTGTACGACTCCTCGTTCACAAACTCCGCAAACGCCCACGCTACGTCATGCACAAACGACGGCAAACTCATCGGCCCCCGCGTCACGTGAAACACTGCCTTCGTCGCCGGCCCGCCGCCCACCATGTCCATGTGAATCGCAACCTTGATCCGCGCTGCAAACTCCGGCTTGCCGTTCAACAGCGCCAGCGTCCCCTCAATCTCCGGCGGCCAAATGAACCGTATCGTCCGCGCCGGTCGCGCCAACTTCCCCTCCGCAATCAACTTCTGCAAAGTCCGCGCTACCTCCAAAATTGTCACGCACCCGCTGGCATTGTCATTCGCTCCCGGCCGCTGATGATCCAGGTGGCACGAAAACGCAATCTCCTCCTCCTTCAACTTCGCATCCGCCCCCGGAATCGTCGCCGTCACCACTTCATAATTGCCCGGATGCTGCCCCGCTTTCACCACCGCATGCAGCGTAATCTTCTCTCCGCGCGCCAATCGCTCGCGCATATCTCGCGCCGTCTTCAGCGACACCATAAACGCAAACGTCTTGTGCTCCATAAACGTCTCCAAATGCCCCCACCGAATTAAATTCTCGTCCTCGCCCCACCATGCCGTTTTCTGGTTCTGCGCATAACTCACAATCCCCGCCGCCTCAAATTTCCCCACCGCCAAATCCTGCACCGCCCCCGGCGACGCGCTAACCAACACGATCTTCCCCTTCACGTCCTTCCCGGCGTAATCTGCCTCGCTAGTCCCCGCGCTCACATCCACAAGCTCCGCCGTAACATCCGCCGACTCGCTATCCTCCGCCAACACCACCGGCTCCGCCTCATAACTGGCGATTAGCATGTCTTTGCCAACGAAATAATCGCAGGGCACCGATTTAGGATCTTTCCCAGCCTGCTTCGCTCGCCCTTCTGCCGACTTGCAATCAGAAGAAAGTGCGATCTCCGTCTCCCACAACTCACCTCTTTCCGCGTCCCACGCCGGCCGCGACCTCTGCGTCCCATAAAAAATCTTCCCATCCACCGGAAATTTCAAAATCGCCACATCGCTCAACCCATATGCCCGCGCCCGTTCCGCCACCAACTCCGCCGCCGAGTGAAATCCGCGCGACCCACGCTGCCGGTGAAACGTAGCAATCACCTCCAAATTCCTCTTCGCCGTCTCCCCGCTCAACTCATTCGCCAAAGCCGCCACATCCTTCTCCGGCAAGAGCGGAGGCTTCTGCGCCCACGCCGCCCCACAAAACGCCAACAAGCCCGCAATCATGCACAATGCTCGTTTCACGCCGTCCTCCAGACGCAAAACCACACACCCGCGCCCCGCGCATTCTACCTTTATTTCAAACAGGATATTCGCTTCCGTTACTGAGGTTTTTTGGGAGCGTCTACGTCTTTGTCGCCCTTACCCTTGGAAAATACCGGGTTGTCGACAGTTCCGCCAATCCGAAAAGGAAATTGCAACTTGCCGTCTATCAAGGATGCCCCGGACAACCGGGCGACGGTGTTCGTGAAGAAGCTTTCCTTCGTTGTTATCTCCGCTAATCCGCGATAGTCCAATTCGTCAGAGCCCGAGATACTCACACTCCCCGAGCCATCCACGTCGACTCCATACCCATCAATGTCTATAACGCGGCTCGAAATTCGTTGATTTGCCACCTCCAGATCGGTGGTTATCACGTTAAACGAGGAAGGATCATCTTTGGCTGGGCCAAGATCGTTGAAGTGCGCAAGCTTCATCAAATTCGCGTTGAGCTTCAGGCTCGGTACCTTCCCGTTGCGTATCGTCACATGCCCTGCTCCGTGGATTCCCGCCAGCGGGCGGTCAGAATGCGCGATTTCCCCCGCTAGGTTTATTTCTCCTTCCATCTTTCCGGTCATCTGTCCTCCGCCGTTTGGGAAGGCCGCCAGAAGATGCGCCACATTGATTCCGTTCAACCGCACACTGGTTTTGAAACTCGAGTTCTTTCCCGACAAGTCGAAGGAGAGTTCTCCCGCGGCACTCCCAGCATAAACGTCCGCTTTCACGTCCGTGAAAAACGCGTGCCTCGCTTCCAGCCGTAATTTGGTTTCCAGATTTTTTACCTCCACCGAGCCGAAGCGCAGAAGGCCCGCCTTCAGGCTGCCCCCGCCGTCCATCGAAGTAGAGGAAGGATTGATGATTCCGATCAGGTTTACCTGCTCCAGCTCTCCTGAAATATCGTGGGCTTCGAAGAAGATGGGACCCGCCGCGTCGGATGGCAGAAGATTCGACGCTATCAGCTGCCCCCTGTTGATTTCCACACTCGAAATCACCCCCAAAGGGAGGGTGTTCTGCGAAATCTTCGCTTGTGGATTTTCGAAATTCCACGGGCCATCGGGGTCCGAAGTAAGATTCAAGACCGGCTCCTCAAGCTTGAGCGACGTAACGACCACCTGCCGGTGCAGGAGCGCTCCAAGGCTCAGGGTTGCATCAATCCTTTTCACCTTCATGATGTAACCAACCGGAAAAATCGGCGGATTCTTCACTCCAAAATCATCAATGTGAATGGAGACAGGAAAGAGCGTGAGTCCCAGCCGCCCGATTTCCACCTGCTTTCCAGTTTTCTCCTGAAGGTAGGAGATCACCTTGGGCCGGTAACGATCTACGTTAATGAGCGCAGGCACAGCGAAAACAAGCGCGAGCAGGAGTATCGCGCCAATTCCGCTCCCGATGAGAAGGGTCTTGCGGCGAATAGCCATAGGAGTCGAGATTTTGCGGGCAACTGCCACGATCTCTTCCGAATTTGACGAGTCCACACTACATCTTAGAAAAGCGCAAAGACGATTGTCTGTTCATTAGCGTACAGCCCTGGAGCGAAGCACGGATATTCGATTGAGTATCCTCCGCGTCATTCCCATCTCTCCGATTGCCGCCAGCTCCTTTTGGTGATATCTCTCGCCACAAATGAAGCGCCAATCCGGCTCTACCCAATCCTCGCCTACGCCTTCACGTGGCTGAGCGGCCGTCTCCGTCCCTCTCTCCGCGGACAAACAAAACTGTGAGCGAGACAAAGCTAAGGCAAAAAGAGATAATGCTCCCAACTCAGACGGAGTTGCCGCTCGGAGCAAAAACGCGATGCCCGCGGGCAGGTTTTTATTTCCCGCGCACTTTCTGTGTGCGCACGGCTCGTATCCAGGGTGCTCGTTTTCACAGCGGTTTTTTGTGGAGTTGCAAGGATTGACCTCTTCACCTCAGCCAGGTCCGCGCAAAGCGGAGCGCCTTCTCCTTGTGCTCTTTCTTCTCTCTCTGCCCATGCTTAATCCCTGGGTGCGCGGAGACGGTGTCGGCTACTACGCTTACGCGCGTGCTCCGCTCATCCAGCACAATCTCGATTTCACCAGAGACTATCAGGAAGCCAACACCAGCTTCCGTGAAAATCGTCTAGACAAAAACGGCCAGCCCACCGCTGAATTTCGCACTCGCACCGGCCACCTCGAAAATCACTTCACCGTCGGCCCTGCGATTCTCTGGGCTCCGTTTCTTCTCGTCACTCACGCTGCCGTTCTTGTCGCGCGTGCTCTTGGCTCGGCGATTCCCGCCGACGGATTTTCTATGCCGTACCGCATCGCCATGGCGTTGGCCACCGCGCTGTACGGTTTTCTCGGCCTGCTGATTTCCTTTCGAATCACCCGTAAGTACGTCGACGAAACCTGGGCCTTGCTCGCCACTCTCGCAATCTGGTGGGCGAGTTCGCTTCCCGTCTACATGTACTTCAATCCGTCGTGGTCGCACGCCCACTCCGCTTTTGTTGTCGCGCTTTTTTTGTGGTACTGGCACGAAACGCGGAACGAGCGCTCGCTGGGGCAGTGGATTTTGCTGGGTGCGCTGGCGGGCCTAATGCTCGACGTCTACTACGCCAATGTGATGCTATTTGTCATACTGCCCTTCGAAGCGCTGCGCGATTACGGCGTGGCGCTTCGCAAAGCGACGCCCAACACGCCGCGCGTTGTGCAACTCCTGGCGCGGCACGCCGCTTTCGCGGCCACGCTCATCCTCTGCCTGCTGCCGACATTTATCGCCCACCGCATCATTTACGGCAGTTCCTTCGAAACGGGCTACGTTCCAATCAGCCAGTGGAATTGGAGCTCGCCGAATCTTCTGTCCGTGCTTTTTTCCTCGAATCACGGCTTGATTTCGTGGACGCCGGTTCTGCTGTTCGCCGTGATTGGCCTAGTGGCGTTCTGGCGGAGCGTGCCCCGCGTCGGCGGAGCCTTTCTGGCAGCGGCTCTCGCCTTTTATTACTTCATCGCGTCGTACCCGGACTGGGCGGGAATCTCCTCATACGGAAACCGTTTTTTTGTTTCGCTCACACCGCTCCTTATTCTCGGGCTCGCCGTCTTTCTCGACCGCTTCACTCGCATCTTTCGAACGCGCCACGCCGCTCTCGCTGCCGCGGCCGTTTTTTTGGCGTGCTTTGTTTTCTGGAATGCCGGTCTGATGTTTCAATGGGGCACACACCTCATCCCCGCGCGCGGCCCAATCTCATTTTCAGAAATGATTCAAAACCAATTTCTCGTCGTCCCGCGCCAGATTACGATGCAGTTCGAGAAATATCTGTTTGGCCGCAAAGCCATGATGCAGCAGATCGAGGAGCGGGACCTCGAACAGCTCAAGAAAAACCCTCCTCCTCCTTGATGCCTCTTTCTTTCAAGCGTTGTGGCGGTAAGAAGGCGAAGAACCACACTGCCTGGAGTGGTGAACGGTATAAAGATATTGGCAAATGGTTGTACTTCACCGAAAATTGGTAACGACTAAACTTCTTTGAATTCGTAATCCATCGGTCCCAGAGGTGACGGCCATAGGGCGGAATCACAACGCGTAAGTCTCGAGGATTCCTCCTTGCTCTCTTGCATTCTTGGACTTTGTTTTTGGAGCGAGCATTTTTGCAATGAGCTTGGCCTGCTCCTCTCGTCCGCTGTCTATCGCTGGCAGGTCTCAAAGAGTTAGAATTCCAGCTGCAAAACCTACGGAGTCATGACTGAAAAACCCAGGGTGTCTGTAATCATTGTGAATTGGAACGGCGCACAGCATCTTCGCATTTGTCTGCCAAGTCTTCTGTCTCAATCGTTTACGTCGCTTGAGATCGTCGTTGTTGATAATCGCTCGTCAGACGACTCCGCAGAAGTAGCCAAGAGTTATAGTGTGCGCTGGCTTCATCTTGAAGAGAATCCGGGCCTTGCTCCGGCCCTAAACCGAGGCGCCGCAATTGCCAAAGGTGACCTGCTGCTATTCGTGAACAACGACATGCGATTCGACCCGGAGTTTGTGTCTGCGCTGGTCGAACCGTTCGAGAGGGACGAGGAGATTTTTGCTACCGATGGGATGCAGTTCAACTGGGACGGAACAACTCGCGGGCATTTGGCGGCGCGCCTGACCAATCTCCGTCCCAGTCGAGATTCTTCTGCAGAATTGGTGCCTGGGCTATACTTCTATCAGCAAGAAAAGACTGAGCAGTCACCCGTATTTATGGGCTCGGCCGCCTGCATGATGGTGCGCAAGACACTCTTTGAGAAGTTGGGAGGATTTGACGACCGTCTTCCACTCGGCTACGAAGACGTCGAGATTTGCTGGAGGGCGTGGGTGCACCGGCAGAAGACCCTGTACGTCCCGAGTGCAATTTGCTGGCACCGTGTGGGCAGTTCGATTCAATCTCTGGCAGCTGAGCGCTTCAGTTTCCGAGGCGTGCTGAAGGGGCGACTGCTTCTTGCAACAAAACTGCTTCCCTTTCGATATGCATTTCACACCTGGCTGGTTTCGACGGCTGGCCTGGCGAAGGATATAGGCCGGCTGAGGTGGAAATTTGCGAAGGACCGCATCGGGGTGCTTTGGTATATGGCTGGGCTAGTTACGAAATTGCTTCGGGAAAAGAGAGTTCTGTTCAGAAATGCAAGCATCTCGCCAAAAGAACAGCTCGATTTCCTTCTTCGACTAACGGACGAAGACGCCCTTGTGGAGCGATGCAAATAAGGTCTGGAAATGCAGGCGGCCCAGGCTGCGTCCCTCTTCGACGGCTCAATAGGCCATGGTGATATGCAGAAACTTCTGCTGAAGGGCGTCCGATATATCAAGTGTTACACGGAACTGGCCTTTAGAGGCCGACCTGACACTATCGAAGCTACCATCGATTATTGTGTCGATCGGCCCATTCTAATGACGCAGGTACGCTCTGAAATTGTGGAGCTGGGGAAATTGCTGCAGGGTGTTGCCCCGAAGCGCAGCCTGGAGATCGGCACCAACTACGGAGGCACGCTCTTTCTGCTGTGTACGGTGTCACCGCCGGGAGCACAGATTATCAGCGTGGACCTGGGCGGTGGGCCATTCGGTGGAGGCTATCCGCGACGCAAAATTCCGTTGTATCGAAAATTTCCAAGAAACGGTCAGAAGTTGCGCCTCATCCGGGCCGATTCGCACTTGCCAGAGACCCGAGTACGCGTGTTGGATGCCCTGCAAGGAGATAGATTGGATTATTTGTTCATAGATGGCGATCACACGTATGAGGGCGTGAGGAGAGATTTCGAGATGTACTCGCCACTCGTGCGAAGCGACGGACTGGTGGCCTTTCACGATATCGCCAAGCATCGCCGGGAGCCGGCATGCGAAGTGGATAAGTTTTGGAATGAAATCAAGCAACACTACCGGCACCGTGAATTGATCGAGAACCCTAACCAAGGATGGGCCGGCATCGGGGTTTTATTCATGCCATAAGGGAGACGGTCTGCGTAATTGCTTTGTTGCGCTTGGTGAGAAAACAAATTGTTTCAAAATAAGTCTTCAACGGAAACCCAGCCGCTAGGATGCTGGCATCCCATGGTCCGCAAGAAGGTCTGGGAAGTTGTTTGCGGATTACAGTGATTCGAAATCGACATGGAGTTACTTTTGCAAGCGGCGAGTGCGAATCCGGGCGTCTGCGAATGAGCAAGAACAAGGAATTTGAGGTCCAATATGGCTAGGCCGTTCGTAACTGCTCTGGTCGACACCTACAATCATGAAGCCATGATCGGCGAGGCCATTGTCAGTGTGCTGGCACAGGAGTTTCCCGCCTCTGAAATCGAAGTCCTGGTTGTAGATGATGGTTCAACGGATCGCACACCCGAAATTGTCCGCCAGTTTGCGCCGCGCGTCCGGCTCATTCGTAAAGCCAACGGCGGTCAGGCCTCCGCATTCAACGTGGGAATCGCCGAGGCGCGAGGAGAAATCGTTGCTTTCCTGGATGGCGATGATTGGTGGAGTTGCAACAAAGTCGCGCGAGTCGCACAGGTGTTCGACGCCAACCCAGAAGTGGGACTTGTGGGGCACAGCATTACGGAAGTATTGCTCGAAGGCAACCATCGAGTTGAACAGCTCCGCGAGGAATCACGTTTTCAGGCGAACTCGCCCCAAGGAGCCCGATTGTTCCGCACTCGCAAGAATTTTCTCGGCACGAGTCGTATGACCATTCGCACGGAGTTGCTCAGACGAATCGTGCCTGTCCCGGAGGTGCTGGTCATCCAGGCGGACGAATACCTCTTCACGATGGCGGCAGTCCTATCAGTAGTGGTCGTCTTGTCGGAGCCACTGACCTTTTACCGCCATCATGGTTCCAACTTTTTCATCATCTCCGCGGACGATCCGGCAAAAGTCCGCAGTAAACTCATGGTTCTTCAAGCGCTCTCCAGAGAGCTCTCGGGACGGCTCCAGGTGCTGAATGTGGAACAGGGAACGCGGAAAGCTATCGTGGAGACCGTTGAGGTTGAGGCCAAGCATCTACGCCTTGCTATAGAGGGAGGTTGGCCTTGGGAGACTGTCTCTACCGAGTTGCAACTAATGCGGATCCTTTACGGAGATGCATCCATCTGGCAGCACCTATTTAGTTGCACGAGGCTCATTCCAGCCCTTGCGATGCCCCCGCGCACTTACTACCGTTGGCGGCGGAGATTAGCGCAGGCTTCTTTTTATCAGCGAGTAAGGCGAAGATTCTTTCCCTTCCCGGTGCCAAACCACGTCAACAGGCAAGAGAAGGGAATACGGTGAAGGCGGAGAGGTCACGCCCCCGAAGAAATCTCAGGGAGAAGCGGTTCGTTTCAAATAAAATTCATGGAATCCGCATAGTTTCCGCGCAGCAGGCTAAACTGGCTGGCAGAAGTGGCGAAGGCCGGAATAACCAATGATTACGCTCGGAATAAACTATACGCGGATGCATGATTCATCGGCTTGTGTCGTGCGTGACGGTGAACTCCTTTTCGCAGTGGCCGAGGAGCGCATCAGCCGACAGAAACATGATGCCAGTTTTCCGCGGCTGGCAATTCAATCCTCCCTGGATTTTGCAGGTATTCGTGCGGAGCAACTCGATGAAGTCTGCTTTGGCTGGTCTACGCCCGGGCCGGGTTTCCGTCACGACTTGAAGTGTTTTGCTACCGGAGGCTTGCCCTTCACGTATTTGAACCTCCTCACCACCACGCTCCATTTTCTTAAGATGTGGCATCAGGGAAGTGGGGCGAAGTTGTTCGCGCAGCAATTCGGCCCAACGAAGGCGAAGATTGGGTTTGTGGATCATCACCTCGCGCATGCCATCAGCGGATATGCCTACTCGGGATTCGATGAGGCCGCCGTTGTTGTGATGGATGGCCGAGGCGCTTGGGAAGCTACGTCGATCTGGCACGGGCGCAACGGAAGGCTTGAGCACGTACTCACCATTCCGTTCCCTGACTCGATCGGATATTTTTACAGCCAGTTTACGGAATTCCTCGGATTTCAACCCAATAGCGATGAATGGAAAGTGATGGGACTCGCGCCGTACGGAAAGCCGGGCATCGATCTATCTACCTTCATCGATCTCGAGACTATGCCTTATCAGGTTAATCCTAGGCAGGTATCTGCTAAAGGTTCGGTTTCGCTCGCAAAGGCCAGTCGATTGCTAGGTGCACGGCGCGTGCCGGAAAGTGAGATCGAGGAACGGCACAAAGACATTGCGTACGCCGTTCAGGAGGCTTGCGAGACTGCAATGATGAACGTCGTGAAAATGGCGATCGAACAGACGCGCTGCCGCGACGTCTGCCTTGCGGGAGGCGTAGCCCTCAACTCGAAAGCCAATGGAAAGATTCTCGCTTCGGGTCTAGTGGGAAAGCTTTTCGTGCAGCCAGCCGCTTCGGATGATGGAGTGGCATTGGGCGCGGCGTTGGCACCCTATCTCGACGGCGGTGGAAAATTGCCGAACAAAGAGATGCGGCATGGATACTGGGGGCCATCTTTTGACGACGATGCAATCGAGAATGCACTTCGGACTTACAAATTGCGCTACACGCGGGTTTCCGATCCGGCGTCCGCCGCCGCTGAATTGCTGTCACAAGGGAAAATTCTGGGATGGTTTCAAGGAAGAATGGAGTTCGGGCCGCGAGCACTGGGAAGCCGTTCGATTCTAGCGGATCCGCGCGATCCGGAAATGAACGCCAAGGTGAATAACGCGGTGAAATTTCGAGAATGGTGGCGGCCGTTCGCGCCATCCTTGAAGAAAGAAGCGGCCGGGGAGTACCTGGAAAGCGCGACGGATTCGCCGTTCATGATCCTTACCGCGCAAGTGCGGCCGGAGAAAAGAAGCATTATTCCGTCGGTGACCCACGTGGATGGCAGTGCACGGCCACAAACCGTAGAGAAAGAAATTAACCCGCTCTACTGGCGCCTGATCGATGAATTTGGAAAGCGCACGGGCGTGCCCGTCATCATGAACACGTCATTCAATCTTCGTGGCGAAGCCATAGTGCACACGCCGACGGATGCCATCCGCACTTTTTTCAGTTCGGGCATGGACGCCCTCGTGATCGGCAGTTTTCTGGTTGCAAAATAACGACCATCTTGTAAAGACGGACCCAAAGGCTACTAACGACGAGTTCTTGATCGTTTGCTCGCTCCCGCCGACCTCGGCGCGGTGAGTCAGAGTCATACCGCGGCTTTTTCACGCTTGAGCTCACCAATACACGCAAGACCGTCATCGCCAAACCGACGCACCATGATCCCCCGGTGTGCAACACAGCGATAATGCTCCTGGCTTGATGGATGTTGCCCGTACGACTTTGTTGAGGAGCACGGTATTCTCGGAGAGGACTCGCAAGCCAGGTTTGGAGCTTGCGACCGACTTCCTCCAAAGCGATAATACAAACGTGTTGAAAAGCGAGACGGAGTGCGACTTGGCCACCAGGAGCCACCGATACGCATGAAAGGCGTAGTTCTTGCCGGCGGAACTGGATCCCGACTGAATCCACTCACACGGGTGACCAACAAACACCTCCTTCCAGTATTTGACAAGCCCATGGTGTACTACCCGATTCAAACCCTTGTTAACGCCGGGATCCAGGAGATTCTCCTCGTTACGGGCGGAAAAAATGCAGGCGATTTCTTGCGTCTACTGGGGAACGGCCGCCCTTTCGGTTTGAAACACCTCAACTATACGTATCAGGAAGGGGAGGGCGGAATCGCGGAGGCCTTGGGATTGGCGGAGTTCTTCGCAGCTGGAGAGCCAATCTGCGTCGTCCTGGGCGACAACATCATCGAGAACAATATCTGCCACGCTGTTGAGACATTCAAGAAGCAAAAAGAGGGAGCGAAAGTTATTCTCAAGGAAGTGGAAGACGCCCAGCGCTTTGGCGTGGCAGAAATTCAAAACAACCGCGTCGTGGGCATCGAAGAAAAACCCACGGCTCCCAAGTCTAGCTACGCCGTCATCGGTGTCTACCTGTACGACTCTACGGTCTTTCAGAAGATCCGCAGGTTGAAGCCCTCAGGACGAGGGGAGCTGGAAATCAGCGACGTTAACAACTTCTACATCCAAGAAAACAGACTTAGTTACGAAATTCTCGAAGGTTGGTGGACCGACGCTGGCACTTTCGATTCGTTACTCCGCGCCAATAAACTTGTTGCAGAGACTGGTGCAAATAAGGTCGCAGGCAAAGACGTTGCCCGCAATCCTGTCCGCCAGGACGTGCGGCGATGAGGCTATTCGTTACGGGAGGGGCGGGCTTCATCGGCTCCAACTTCATTCGCCATGTTCTGGAATTAAATAGAAACTACGAGGTCGTCAATTACGACAAGCTAACCTACGCTGCGAATCTTGCCAACCTGAGATCTGTGGAAGAGAACCCCCGATATCGGTTTGTAAGAGGGGACATCTGCGATGCCAGCGCAGTCGAGGCCGCTATGCGAGACTGCGACGCGGTAGTTCATTTCGCGGCGGAATCCCATGTGGATCGCAGCATCTACGAACCGGCCCCGGTCATTCAAACCAACATTACTGGCACTTTCGTACTGCTGGAGATGGTTCGGCGCATCGGAATCAAGCGCTTCGTGCATGTCTCCACCGATGAAGTGTATGGTGACTTGCCCACGGAAATCGTTGCGAACGAAGAATCACTACTGCGACCAAGCAGCCCGTACTCCTCCTCGAAAGCAGCCGCGGACCTACTGGTGCTTTCTTTCGTACGAACCTATGGAGTTCCTGCGCTGGTTACACGCTCCTCGAACAACTATGGCCCATTTCAATTTCCGGAGAAATTCCTGCCTCTGATGATCACGAACGCGCTTCTCGGGAAGTCCCTTCCCATTTACGGCGACGGCAGGCAACAACGCGACTGGCTCCACGTTGAAGATAATTGCCGCGGGATCCTGACGGTTCTTGAGCGCGGCCGGGTCGGCGAGATCTACAACATCGGCGGTCGAGACATTGAGGAGAATCTCGCGATGTCGAAGCGTGTTCTTCGGGCAATGGGCAAGCCCGAAACACTCCTTGCCTTCGTGAAAGACCGACCTGGCCACGACCGCCGCTATGCCCTCGATTGCAATAAGGCTGAGATGGAACTCGGCTGGAAACCAATCATTCCTCTGGATGAAGGGTTGCGGCAGACGATGAAGTGGTATGAATCCAATGCCGAATGGCTAACCAGCTTGCAGGCTGGTGAGTACCGCTCTTATTACGAAAAGTATTATGACAATCGAGATTCCTCTCTCCACGCGATTTTGCCTTCGGAGCCGAAGTCTCTGTCATAAATTCTAGCGTTCACCGTGTGCTCCGAGGTTTTTCTCTAAAATCTTGTTTTTGTTTTGTTCATCGAGACGTATTCTGGATTGACCGAGGGCCTAACTTTCTTGCAGCGGATTGAAACTTCGCTACCGGGTGTGCTGGAACCACGCCCGAAAGTCTTCCGCGACACGCGCGGTATTTTTTTCGAGACATACAATTCTGCAAGGTTCTCGGAGTTGGGGATCACAGATACTTTCCTCCAAGATAATCACTCGACTTCAAGGAAAGGCACGCTCCGCGGGCTGCATTATCAATTGCACCGCCCCCAAGCAAAGCTGTGCCGAGTTGTTGAAGGCCAAGCACTCGACGTTGTATTAGATGTGCGCGAAGGTTCCCCTCACTTCGGCAGATGGGCCACTGTAGTCCTTAGCGCGGAAGACCATAATCAGATTTATGTTCCGGCAGGATTTGCACACGGTTTCCTGACTCTTTCCGATACTGTCCAATTTTTGTATAAATGCAGCGACTTTTATGATCCGCAGGATGAGTACGGCGTCTTGTGGAGGGACGCTGACCTCAAAATCCAGTGGGGCATTGAAAGCCCTGTTGTGTCCGAAAAAGATTCGAGACTTCAACCCTTGGCGACGATTCCAAAGGAATATCTACCACGATACCGGAAACAATGAATTCCAGGATTCTGCTGACCGGAAAGACTGGGCAAGTTGGTGCGGAGCTTTTGGCACTACTTCCGCGTTTGGGAGAGGTGACTGCATTTGACCGCCATGACCTCGATCTTTCAAACCCCGATCAAATCCGGCGGGCAATACGGGACGTTCAGCCGACGGTCATCGTGAATGCCGCTGCGTACACTTCCGTGGACCAGGCAGAAAGGGAGGAAAAACAGGCTCATATCCTAAATGTGGACGCTCCCGCTTTGATGGCCGAGGAGGCGAAAAGGATCGGCGCGGCTCTGGTTCACTATTCCACCGACTATGTCTTTGATGGTTCGAGTAGCGTTCCTTACGACGAAGAGGATCAACCTAACCCAATCAACGTCTACGGGAGGACGAAGCTTGCTGGGGAACAGGCCATTCGAGCTACAGGAGTTCCTCACCTGATCTTTAGGACCGCGTGGGTATACGGCACCAGAGGGCGTAACTTCTTGCTTACAATCCTACGACTTGGGACGGAGCGGGAAGAGTTGAGGATTGTGCGTGACCAATTCGGGGCGCCGACCTGGAGTCGCGAAATCGCCAAGTGCACTGTGAGCGTCTTGGCGCAACTGTCTCGAGAAGGCCAGCAGGCTGTTTCCAGATTTAGCGGCACTTATCACCTCACAGCCGCGGACAAAACAAGCTGGTTTGAATTTGCGGAAGCGATTTTGGAGGTAGCCTCGAGAACACCCCGGGACATTCCCTGGTTTGCAGCCGCAACCGGCGGTAACCCCTTGGTCGTTCGTCGTGTCACCCCTATCGTGACGGAACAATATCCAACGCTTGCGCGCCGCCCTGCGTATTCCGTGCTCTCGAATCATAGGCTGAAGCAGATTTTTGGTTTGGAACTACCCGACTGGAGGTCGGAATTGGCCTCGGCGTTTGGTAGCGGCCAGATCAATGATCAATCCCGTGATCCATAAGTGGAAATTCTCTGTCCGCTACTCAGATGCTCCGTAACCCAATGGGGGAACTAGGCAGATGGCGCAGAAAATCGAATATTAAATGTATCTTCGATACTAGATCTCTAATAGTTGGCAAACCGCGTCTTCGGCCACATCCTGCCGGCTACGATTACCGCAAAGGCCACTATGGAGATCATGCAGACTTTCACTCAGTCGATGGAATGAAATCAGGTGCTATCCAAAATGCAGAGTGGAACAGTGAGGCACTAAGAATCGTCTTAGGCTTGCTCCTCTCGTGCATTGTGCTACTCCTCTCATCGCGAGCAGCTTGCATCTCTGCTACTCTAATCGAGGGTTCGTCGCGGCACTCTTGGAGTTTGACGGACTAGTTTTCCTGGGGTTCTACCAAGACTCAATGGCTTCGGTTACCGCACCAGCTTCGCCTCTTCCGGTGCAGCACGCCGCGCCCGCAATCGTGCGCATTGAACCGCCGCGTGGATGGCTGGATCTGCGCTTGGGTGAGGTGTGGGCCTACCGCGAACTGCTGTACTTTTTCGTATGGCGCGACGTCAAAGTCCGCTACAAACAAACCGTCATAGGCGTCGCTTGGGTCGTGCTGCAGCCGCTGCTCACGATGGGAGTCTTCACACTTTTTTTTGGGCGGCTGGCAAAGCTACCATCGGACGGACTGGCGTATCCCGTTTTTTATTTTACGGCGCTCGTTCCGTGGAATTATTTTTCGATGGCGCTGCAATCCTGCACGGCCGTAGTTGTTGATAACCAGCGCGTAATCACCAAGGTTTTTTTCCCTCGGCTAGTGTTACCCCTGTCCGCCGTTGTTTCCGGCCTCGTCGACTTCGCCATCGGCTTTGTTGTCCTCGGCGTGGTGCTGGCCATTTACGGCATTCGGCCAGGCCTTGCTGCGCTGTGGCTGCCGGTGCTGCTGCTGCTCGCGGTGCTGACCGCGCTCGGCGTCGGCCTGTGGATGTCCGCTCTCAACGCCCTCTATCGCGACGTAAAATACGTAGTCCCATTCTTAATTCAGTTCTGGATGTTCGCTTCTCCTGTTGCGTATCCGACTTCCCTCGTTCCACCGCGCTGGCGTTGGCTCTACGGCCTCAACCCTATGGCAGGAGTTATTGACGGCTTCCGCTGGGCCCTCACCGGCCACGGCCAACCGCCCGGACCGCTTCTCCTCGCCTCTTCCGCCATGGTCTTCGCCGTCGTTCTCGGAGGCCTCTTTTTCTTCCAGCGCATGGAAGGCGCGATTGCCGATCGCGTATGACCTACTCGCCTCTTCCTCGCGATCTTGCAGGCCGCCTGCCCGAGCTTGACGGCCTTCGCCTCGCCATTGGCACGGTATAGGTGTTTCACTATTTTCAGCTGACCTGAGTAACCCGCCCAGCTCATTTCCTGCTCATCTGCAAGCTGCGGCGCACCTTACGCGGTCCGGAGTGGATCCTTGTTGTTGTGAGGGCCGCTTCTTTTCTCAACGCATCGAGGTAGCATTACCGACTGAGTGTGAGAAAGCAGTGTCAGGGTAAAGGAATGAGGTGATCTGCCAAACGGGGCGATACGCGCAAGTCTTCTTCCAACCGGGCACGATAAATGATCCAGCATCCGACGAGCCCCGTGAGAAGTGAAACGGAGGCACCGATGATGCGAGGGATGTGCACGATTGGCAGTACCCACCACCACAACGCGACGACTCGCAACGCGCGAGATTCCGATATCGTGCGGCTTGGAGCACCTCTTTCCGCAAAGATCTCTCTAACGTCGCTCTTCTCTGCATCCTGAACTTGACGAATCGCGGCTGGCCATCCGTGTAGACAGGGCGCGTATCGAAACGACCAGGCTAGCGAAGCCTCCGTGGGAATTCCCTGCTCGTTAAGTTCCGAGTAGTACCGTTCATAAAAACTGAAAGTCGTGGGCACGTTTATAGCAAATCCCAAAACCGTGAGCCCGACCAAGGTCTTCCGCAAACCTCCTTCCAACAAACCCGAAAGCGCGCACAGCACGGGTAGAGTCGGTACGAGGTAACGGGGTCCCCATGACCAAGCCGCGAACCAGTAAGGCAAGCAGGAATGCAACACCAAGAATCCCGCGAAGACAGCTGCAATCGCAAGAGCCTCGAATCTGTAACTCTTCCACGCCTTATAGAAACCGAACACTGCCAGAATCACTGGAGGGCAATACCACAGCAGCCCGTATCCGGGCCCCGCCAGCAGCCCTGCGGCGCCCGAAAAAAAGTAGGATGGTTGAAAAGGAAAATGGATCCCAAAATCCAGCGGATGCCCAAACCGTATGACGTTGAAGACCGCAAAGAATCCAAAACCTATGGCCGTTCCGAGAAGTGGGAGAGCGCATCTGAGAATCGGCACGCCTTTCACAAGCAGATAGGCGGCCAAGATTGGTCCGACGATTATTCCCGTTGGCTTTGCGACCATCGCCAGCGCGGCAAGGCTGGCGCCGAAGACAACATTGAGGAGCGACTTGCCAAACGTGAAGTAAACAGCTGCCGCGGTTAAGAATGCCAACAAGGGCTCGGCGTAAAATGTGCGGCCGTAGGCAAGCGCCACGGTTCCGATGCAAAACCCAACGGCTGCCCACCAAGCGCCTTTTTCAGTTGCCCCTATTCGCCTTGCTAGTAACACAACTATGCCCGCTGTCGCCGCCGTCAGAGCCCCCATCATTGGAAGCGAAAAGACTGCAGCTAAGTAGTGGAAGGGCAAATGGGTCACTCGGCTCGTGAGAAGCGCCAGGTAGGCGAATGGCACGGCGAGAACGGAGAGGAGCGGATACCAGTGAGAGTAGATTCGCCCGCCGACGCCCGGCACGCCCAGGCCTTCCGGCACCGTGAATCCACGATGGGTGACCAACGACTCGGAGACAGCAAGCATCGCGTTGCCGTCGACGGAGTAAATTCCGGGCGCGACCAGTGCTAAGAAAATCAGCGTGAAACCGACAGAAATCAGGATGGGCTGGGAAAGTGAACCGCGTGGAATGGAAAGAGACATCAGGCCTCCCGCGGCCCCGGATTATACACTCGCCTTCGGTTTCGGCCCCGTCGAATCACGGGACTCCGCGTTCACGGGCATAGCGCAACGGTATATTGCAGATTAGAATGGATCGCGGGACATTGCACGTTTTCAACCTGGACATTCAACCGAGCAAAGCATGAGCGCAGCGGTCATACGCGGGGAGGGGCTGGGGAAGCGCTACCGGCGCGGGTTGACGGTTGATCCCGGGTTGCGGCATGCGCTGGAACGGTTTGTGAAATCGCCGCTAGGGGCGTTTCGCCGAGCAAAGGAAGAGACGTTTTGGGCGTTGAAAGACGTGTCATTGCAGGTGAATGAAGGCGAAGTACTTGGGCTAATCGGACGGAACGGAGCAGGCAAGACGACCTTGCTGAAAATTCTTTCGCGGATTACGAAGCCGACGACCGGCTGGGCGGAGATTCACGGGCGGGTCGGGTCGCTGCTGGAAGTGGGCACGGGATTTCATCCGGAGCTGACGGGGCGCGAGAACACTTTTCTGAGCGGGGCCATCCTGGGGATGAGCAAGCGGGAGATCGAGCGGAAGTTCGATGAGATTGTGGCGTTCGCAGAGCTGGAGAAGTTTATCGATACGCCGGTGAAACATTACTCGAGCGGAATGTATGTGCGGCTGGCGTTTGCCGTGGCGGCGCATCTGGAGCCGGAGATTCTGCTGGTGGATGAAGTGCTCGCCGTCGGCGACCTCAATTTTCAGAAAAAGTGCCTTGGGAAAATGGGAGATGTTGCCCGTGCGGGTAGGACCGTCGTCCTTGTCTCCCATCAGCTCAATCAGATCCGCCGCCTCTGCCACCGCGTTGTCTGGGTAGATGATGGCTCGATACGCCTCAATGGAAATACTCACGAAGTCGTCTCCGCCTACGAATCCGCGATGGCCCGTAGCGACTCCAACGGCGCGAAGCTGGATCGCACCACGGTGGGCAAGGCCTGCTTCGTTCGTTGGGAAATCGTCGGCTCACAACCCCGGGATCCCCATACCCTCGGCACGTTGGGTCCGGTCACGATTAAGTTTGTCGTTCAGGTGAACGAGCCTGTGCGGACGGGCCATCATGGGGTCGCGCTCTATAATCACGACCGCCAATTAATGTGGGGGCATGCCAAGGACAACTTGGAACTCTCTGTCGGAGAGCACGATTTTTGTTATGCGTTTCCCATGCTTCCTTTGCGCCCAGGTTCTTACACTTGGCTGGTAACTCTGTACGAAGAAGCCGAGCTCCTGGACTCTTGGGATTCCGTCCCTGAAATGGTTCTGGCGACGGAACCTGTCGCCCACAGGCTGGATGAGTGGGCTGGCCTTCTGAATATTCCTACCGACTTCTCTGTGTTATCAAAGGTAGAGCGATCAGCATGATGGCAACGGAGACAACCGAACATAATGGAGTACTGAGCCGCGTGCGGCGATTCCTTCATCGGCCTTTCCATGAGCAATCCAGGTCTTTCTACACGCGCTGGGTTCGCATATTTCCGAACGTCCCGGTGCCAGTTCGTTTGCCCTTCGGTGCCTGGTTTGTGGCGAGGAATGATGGACTAGGATCTACTTTGACTCACGACGGTTTTGAACCTACGGAACGATGCTTTGTTGCCCGATTCCTCCGGAGGGGGATGATCGTGCTCGACATCGGTGCCCACCACGGCTTCTATACGCTCCTCGCTTCTAAGCTCGTAGGCCCCGTCGGAAAAGTCTTTGCCTTTGAGCCCTCCCCTCGCGAGCAAAAGGCTCTTAGACTAAATCTGATTCTGAATAGGTGCAGGAACGTATCCGTGCAGGCGCTGGCTTTGAGCGATGCAGAGGGATGTGCTGATTTTTACGTCGTGAACGATAAGCACACAGGGTTTAATAGTCTGAGACCGCCCGGTATTTCTAGTCCAACGACTCAAGTCAAGGTAAGTGTCAAGCAGCTAGACGATTGGGTCCGGGAAGCGAAGATAGGTCGCGTAGATTTTATCAAGCTCGATGTAGAAGGAGGGGAGCTCGCGGTTTTAAAGGGTGGCGTACAGTTCTTGGAGCGGCGCCCGCGTCCTCTCATTTTAGCCGAGCTAGAGGATGCTCGATGTGAACCATGGGGTCTCCGAGCCAAGGATACGGCAAACCTGCTCTATAGCCACGGATTTGAGTGGTTTACGTTGTCACAAGATGGGGTTCTGGAGAAGATGCCCGAAAATTCGGATCGATATGAAGGCAACTTCGTCGCGGTGCCGCATGAGCGCGTTGGGGAAATTAGCGAGTTAACGCAAAATGGGCCTCGTTCGTAAATTTAGGGCAATCATCGGTTCCGACCTCGCTGGGGAACCTTCCGACGGGAAGAGCGCGGCTTGGCAAATGCCCTACGAAACCCTGCGCAAGAGATGGGTCGGGGTGCCGTCCGGTCATGACGTCTTCGAGAAGACGACGAATTTGATGGAGCTATCGGATGACGCGCTGTTGGCTTTTTGGGAGGGAGCCCGCCGCGACATCACGACCGGGGCTGAGTTTGCGCACCGCGGCTGGTACCACAGTCTTTACTCTGACTTTATGTCGGGGAAGAAAGTAATGGATGTTGGCAGCGGCTTCGGAGTTGATCCCATCACTTTCGCCCAGCATGGAGCAAGAGTGACATTCGTCGACCTCGTCGAGACGAATCTCAAGATCCTTGAGCGTCTTTGCAAGATTATGGGTCTGAAGGACGTTCGCTTCGTCCTCTTCGAAGATCTGAATTCCTTAGGGCCGCTCGATACCGACTTCGACGTCATTATGGCAATGGGTTCCTTGCACCATGCGCCCGTTGATATTCTGAGGCCAGAATACAAGGAATTGGTTCGCCACTTAAAGCTTGGCGGGCGCTGGCTGCAACTTGCCTACCCGAAAGCCCGATGGATTCGAGACAAGCGGCCCCGATTCGCGCACTGGGGCCTGACTACTGACGGCGCAGGAACGCCCTGGGCCGAATGGTACGATGTTGAGAAGTTGCTGGGTATGTTTACGCCGGCCGAACTTGAAGTCGTGCTCTATCAGGAATTCCACAACGGTGACTATAATTGGTTCGATCTTATCTACCGAGGAATGCCGGGACGCGTGCATTCATGACGAGAAATAGGGCAGGCCGCGGGTGAACTTATCCCGGCAATTTCCCGTTCTGCAAATTCCAAGCAAATTTTGTACGCTGCTCCGGCGTGGCGAATGCATGCGTTTCCCGAAGCTTGGAATTCTTGCGCACGAAGCCCATGTCTATTTGCGCCAGGGCACCGTCTAGAGGTCTATAAAGCATTCCCCAAAGGTCGTACACCACAAATCCTCGCTCTTGCATGAAGCCTACAACGTCCGCCAACTGGGGACCGCCAATCATGGTTCCAAACAGGGTCACTTCCAAGATCACGATTTCGCACTGTTCCAAAGTCTTCGCCGCTCCCGCGAGAACCTTGAGTTCAGCACCCTGCACATCGACCTTCAGGAGGTACGGCCCGGTGAGTGCCCGTTGCTTGCAAACCTCATCAATCGTGACCATCGGTACTTCCCGGGGCTCGCCGTCGACTTGTGCACCTTCGGCTTCCCGGAACAAGCTCGAACAATCCAACTGATCAGCGTGAACATTGAGCGAAACCGTTCCGGAGGATTCCCCCGCCGCAGCCAGCACATACTGGGCCTTGTACTGCGAGCAGATTTTTTTTAAGAACGGCTCGAATTCCGCCAAGGGTTCGATCAGCAGGATTGCCGCTTCCGGAAATTCTTCATACAGCTCGCGCGTGTCGAACGCCACTCCCACGTCAATCACTGTCCGTGGCTGAAAACCCAGCTTGGCGATTTGCCTAAGCGCCCCACGCAAGCTGGAGCGGGCGGGCCCCTCCAGGGTGACGGCGTCCGTGGACGGGGGGACGCGCCGAAGCTCCAGCCCGATGCTCTTGAAGACTTTCTTGGCGCTCCGCTTGATGAGGCGGTTCATTGCGGCGTAGTTCCTCAGGCCTTCATCTCATCATCCGGCTCGGATAGGGTCAAGAGAGGAATCCCTTGACTCCCGTTTGGCGAGACACGGAAGATAGAATCATTGCGAATGTCCGAGAGCGCCACATCAGAAGCGCCAACCGTATGGCCGCGAATTTCGCTCGTCACTCCCGTCTTTAACTCCGCCAAATATATTGAGCAGACCATCCGGTCCGTACTGGCGCAGAGTTATCCCAATCTCGAATACTTCATTATCGACGGGGGTTCCACGGACGGAAGCATCGAGATCATTCGCAAATACGAATCGCAAATCGGCGGCTGGGTCTCCGAACCCGATTCCGGAATGTACGACGCCATCAACAAAGGGTTTGCGCGAACTAGCGGCGAACTGATGGGCTGGATCAGCGCGACCGACCAGCTTCACACCGGGGCCCTTGCCGTGGTCGGCAGCGTTTTCCGCGATCTGCCGCAAGTGGAATGGATTACCGGCCGACCCACCGGCTTCAGCGAAGATGGCATGACTGTCACGATCCTCGATGTTCCTCGCTGGTCGCGTAAGCGCTTTCTGGCTGGCGCCAACCGCTACATCCAGCAGGAGTCGACCTACTGGCGCCGCAGCTTGTGGGAGAAAGCGGGCAGCCATGTCGATGCCTCGCGCCGCAGCGGCAGCGACTTTGAACTGTGGCTGCGTTTTTTTCACCACGCCCAGCTTTATTCTGTAGATGCGCTCATCGGCGGCTTCCGTGTCCACCCTGATTCCGACAGCATCTCGGCCATGGACAATTACAGTCGCATTCTGGAGGGCCACCTCACAAACGATATCGCGTCACTGAAAAGCGCAGGTGGCGTGAAATTATTCCGCGGGCTTACTCGCGCCTTCCAGCGCGTCCCAAAACTCCGCGGTGCCTGGAATCGACACGTCTTAGGAGCCCTGTACACCATGCGGGGATCGGATTGGCCGCCGGTCATTCGGTATGAAGGTGACAGGTGGGAGATTCTGCAGTAGCCTAGTAGCTCGCCCAGCCGAAAGCGGAACTATGAAGTCCAGAATTTCCAAGGCCAAACACCCGGCTTGTCCCAAGTGCGGGAGCGCCGAAATCCACAGGTCAAGAAGAAGCGGATTGATGGAGTTCGTGCTCCATCGACTTCTGTTCGTGAGTCCTTACCGGTGTGAGAACTGTGACGTACGGCATTTCCGGATCCGGTTTTCGCATTCTTCAGACAATTCGCCAAATACTCCGCCACACACTCGCGTGGCCTAGCACGCGGGCTCTGGGTTAAACTCCAGAGTCTTATAGATCCTTCTCTGGAGGCGTATGCGTTCGTCTATTTCGGTCATCGGTCTGGGAAAACTGGGAGCGCCGATGGCGGCATGTATCGCGGCGCAGGGCTTCCACGTTGTGGGAGTGGACCTGAACTCGCGGAAAGTGAGCGACATCAACAACGGGATCGCGCCGGTCCACGAGCCGGGGCTTACAGAATTGATCCGGGAGGCCGGGAACCACCGGCTGCAGGCCAGCCAAAACATTCCGGAGGCGGTGCATAATTCCGACGTAACGTTCGTGGTCGTTAGCACGCCGAGCGACGCGAGCGGAGGGTTCTCGCTGCAATATGTTCTGCCGACCTGCGAGGCTGTGGGACGAGCGATTGCCAGCAAAAAATCGTTCCATCTGGTGGTTCTGACCAGCACGGTGATGCCCGGTTCGACCGGAGGGGCGGTGCTGACGGCGCTGGAACGATCGAGCCACAAACGCTGCGGAACGGATTTTGGACTGTGCTACAACCCGGAGTTCATCGCGCTGGGGACGGTGATCCGCGATTTCTATAACCCGGATTTTCTCTTGATCGGAGAGTCCGATGCGCGATCCGGAGAGATGCTGGCGGACATTTACAAGACGGTCTGCAAGAACGCTCCGGCGGTTGCGCGAATGAACCTGATCAACGCGGAAATCACGAAGCTGGCGGTGAATACGTACATCACGACGAAAATCAGCTACGCCAATATGCTGGCGCGGCTCTGCGAGAAGATGCCGGAAGCGGACGTGAATGTCGTGACCGACGCGCTGGGGCTCGATACGCGGATTGGAGGGAAGTACCTGAAGGGAGCGGTGAGCTATGGCGGGCCGTGCTTCCCGCGAGACAATCGCGCTTTGGCGGCGCTGGCCACGCGCGTGGGCGCTTCCTCCGGACTTGCGGAAGCGACAGATATTTTCAATCGCGCGCAAATCAAATTGCTGGCGGAAACGGTGAAGAGCCAGCACGCGGCTGGCGAGGCGATCGGCATCCTGGGCCTTACGTATAAGCCCAATACCGACGTGGTCGAGGAGTCGTTTGGCCTGTTGCTGGCGCAGGAACTTTCGTCGGCAGATCTCGAGGTGATCGTGTTCGATCCCTCGGCGGATGCGGCACGCGCGCTGAGCAATTTCGAAAAGGTGCGCGTGGCGGCGTCGGCACAGGTGTGCATCGACGCGTGTGGCGTGGTTGTGCTGGCGACGCCTTGGCAGGAGTTTCGCGAGATACCGGCAGCCCAATGGGCGCGGGAGGACTCGCCGCGAGCCGTGATCGATTGCTGGCGCGCGCTGACGCATCTGGACGGAGCCGAGGGCGTGCGCTACCTGAAGCTCGGGTTCGGCGGCCCGGCGGGGAAGTCCGTGGGCGCCTCCACCACTGCCGATTTTGGTGTATAGTATTGAACCCAGCCAGAACGGGAGTAGTGGGCCATGACGATCCTCAATAAGTATTCCCTCTGTCCGAATTGTGCCAGCCATACCTACCACAGGACCAGAAGAAAAGGGCTGCTGGAGCGGATACTGCACAGCGTGTTCTTCATAAGCCCGTACCGGTGCAATACGTGCGACGAGCGGTATTTCCGGTTCCGGCTGCCGGTGCACCCGGCGGAGAAGCCGCCGCATCATCATGCCGCGTAATCGCTGTAGGTATTTCTACTGTAAGCATTTCTACGGTAAGCCTTTCCACGGAACAAGTTTCCACGGCAAGCGGGGCAGGTGAAGAAACTCGTTCATTCCCTCCTAGGGAAATTGGGATACCGGATCGTGCGGATCGAAGACGGTCCGAGGCCGAGCGAGGGACTCGATCCCTTTTTTGCGCTGCTGAAGCGGATGGGGTTTGCGCCGAAACATATATTGGATGTGGGGGCGAACCGCGGGCTGTGGACGAGGGAGGCGATGAAGTTTTTTCCCGAGGCGCGGTACACGCTGGTGGAGCCACAGGATTATTTGAAGGCGCACATCCAAGACCTGATCGAAGGCGGCAGAAAGATTGAGTGGATCAACGCGGGGGCGAGCGACCGGGCGGGGACGCTGGCGTTGACGATAGCGGCGAGCGACGGAAGCAGCACGTTTGTGATGACCGACCGGCACGGGCAGACGACCGGCTCGGAACAAAAGACGGTACCTGTAAAGACGCTGAACGAGATCGTGTCCTCCGGCAGCGCGGGTATTCCCGACATGGTGAAGATTGACGCGGAGGGATTCGATCTCAAAGTGCTGGCCGGCGCGTCCGGCCTGCTAGGGAAAACGGACATTTTTCTGGTGGAAGCGGTGGTTTGCGGCAACTACGACAATTCGGCGGCGGAAGTGATTCAGTTCATGGCGGGCGCCGGATACCGGCTAGTGGATATTACGGATTTGAACCGCAGCCCGAAGCATGGGGTGCTGTGGCTGTGCGAGCTGGCGTTTCTGAGGAACGGGTCCCCCCTCTTCGAGGGCGCCGCCGGCTACGACTAACGCGTGCGCGAAGTTATGTAGCTAATGCGCGGTGGAACTGTCGATGGTTGGCGCTGAGCGAGGTGGGGACCTGCTATCCCGCATGGCCGGAAGATGAGCATTACGATTCGAATTATGTGGCGCCTCCGGTGAGGGCGCCGAGTAGTTTAAGCGCCTCGTGGCCCAGCCGCAAGTTCGCCGGTTCCAACGAGCCCGCCAAGAAGCGCTCGCCGTTCCCCACCTCCGCAACCGGGGCCGCTCCGTGCTTCCAAAACGAGCGAGTGCTGCTATTCTTCCAGGGGGCGTCGTCCGTGCGAATCGGATGCTGGGCGACTGCCGCAAGCCAATTCAAATCAGGTGAAAATGCTCACGTTTTTCACGACCGCCAAACCGTTTACGGGGCACAGCAACGTCATACAGCGAAATGCGTTGAAGAGTTGGACGCTGGTGCATCCTGACGCCGAAGTTATTCTCTTTGGCGACGACGAAGGCGCGGCCGGCGCAGCGAAAGATCTTGGAGTTCGCCACGAGCCTCACACCGAGAAAAATGAGGCCGGCTCGAATCGTATGGATTATATGTTTTCGCGCGCGCAAGCCATCGCGCGACACGACGTTCTCTGCTATTCCAATTGTGACATTATTTTTATGCAGGACTTCTGCGCGGCCCTGGAACGCGTATTGGCGGCGCATAAGGAATTCCTGATGGTCGGCCGCCGCTGGGACACCGAAATAACCAAGCCCTGCGATTTCGAAAATCCGGATTGGCAAAAACAAATCCGCTCTCTTGCTTTGCGAACCGGCAAGCAGCGCACACCTGACTGGATTGACTATTTCGCTTTTTCGCGGGGATTGTTCACGGATTTGCCGCCGCTTGTGGTTGGACGCGTGCATTGGGATGACTGGACGGTTTGGAAAGCGCTGGAAATGAAAAAGCCGGTGGTTGATGCCTCGCGCGTCGTTACCGCCGTCCATCAGAATCACGATTACCGGCATCACCCTCAGGGCAAATCGGGTGTGTGGCACGGAGAAGAAGCCGGGGCGAATTACAAATTGGCCGGGGGATGGAAACATCTGCGCACCATCGCCGATGCGAACGAAGTGCTGCGGACGGATGGACTCAGGCCGAACAGGGCGCGTCACTGGGCCGCGGTAAAACGCTACGTGAGACAAGCGGGGCGCGTCGCTCTTTACAAGATCGCGCAACCGATCTGGTTTTTTTTCCTGGATATTACGAGACCCCTCCGTAACGCGCTGGGACTGCGCACCGCGGCCCTGCCGCGTACCCGCGGGAAAGTGTAACGGCGGCGAGGGATGCGAGCATGAGCGCTCCTTTGGTAACCGTCCTGATCGATACCTACAATTACGGGCAGTACATCGAGGAAGCTGTGGAAAGCGTGCTGGCGCAGGAATTTCCGCGCGAGCAACGGGAAATTCTAGTTATCGATGACGGCTCGACTGACGACACCGCAGAGCGCCTGACAAAATACGGAAGTGCGATTCGTTACCTTCGAAAGCCCAACGGGGGCCAAGCCTCCGCGTTCAATTTCGGATTTGCGGAAGCGCGCGGCGAGATTTTAGCGACGCTAGATGCCGACGATTTGTGGTTGCCGCAAAAACTTCAGTACGTGTGCGAGGTTTTCGAGAAAAATCCCGATGCGGGCATGGTCTACCACCGGACGTATTTGTGGCGTGGCGCGGAACAAACGGACTATGACAGTTATTTTGTGGAAGTGTCCGGCCGCGTTCCGGAGAGCCGTATTTCTCTATTACGCTATCCGATGGTAGGCACTTCCTGCCTGGCATTTCGACGCGGCGCGCTGAGCAAGCTACTGCCCGTGCCAGAGGCACTGCGCTCGCAAGCCGATGCCTACCTCACGGCGCTTGTTATTTTTGTCGCGCCTGTCGCCGCGCTTCCAGAGTTTCTGGCGAAGTATCGCCTTCATGGCGCGAATCTATTCCAGGCGAATGAGGGAGAAGCCGCGCGCGAGGCCGTCGAACATCGCATGGCTATGCGCGGTGTCCTGTTGACGGAAGTTCAGAGATGGTTGGAACGCAATGGCCACGACCTCGGCTCGACCGATTTGCAGGCGTATCTGAAACAATGGACGAAAGCGCAAGAACTGGATGGTTTCAAATTACACAAGCCGAGCCGCTGGAACTATTTCCGGCATTTAGCGGAATACCCGCGCATTTATGGAGAAACCATGAGTACGCGGCATCGCCTTGATAGCTACGTGCAAGCTTTCGGCGCTTTGGTCCTGGGCTATGATCATGCTGACCTACTGGATGTCTTTCGGAGGGGATATAAAGCAATGATTGGCAAACCATTTGGAAGAGTTCAGCCTTCGGAACAGAGAAAGGAAGCGGCTACAAAAGTCTAGACGATGACAGCACTTTCACAGAACGTTCCGAGCGGCGAGGCGGCATTGCCCGGACTGGAGAGTCGCAGCCATGCGCCTATCGGAGCGTCTTATCCCGCATGTCCGGCGTGCGCGAAGAGCGTGCCGGACGCTGCGATCGAACGATACGGGAACTACGAGCTTTTCCGTTGCGTGGCTTGCGACTTGCACTTTTGGGAGCCGCGGGTGATGCCGGATGCCCGCTGGTATGAACAGATGTACGGCGGCCGGGATGAAAGGCTCTTGCCGCTCGAGCCAGGCCATAAATATTTTCTGGGCGATCCGCTAGCCCCGGGCCGGGGCGAATTGCTGGATATCGGGTGCGGGACGGGAAATTTTCTGGCCGCGGCACGGTCTGCGGGCTACACGGTTAGCGGCACGGAACTCGATCGAAACGCGGCGCAGTTTGCCAAAGAGAAGCTTGGCTTGCCGCGTGTTCTAGGGCTGACGATCGCGGAGTTTGCGGATAAATATCCGCGCGAGCAATTCGACGTGGTAACTTTTTTTGAAGTGCTGGAACATCAGGCTTCGCCTGTGGAGTTTTTGCAGAAGGTCAAAGCCTGCGTGCGGCCCCGCGGGTACATCGCGCTGAGCGTGCCTAATCGCGAACGCTGGCTTACGGGGCCGGATGTCCTGGATTATCCGCCCAATCATTTTTTGCGATGGAATGCGGGAGCGCTGCGACGTTTATTGATCGCACAGGGATTTGGAATTCTGTCCGTTAAGGAGCAGACTGCAGGAATCGTGCACACGGCGCAGATGATCAACATAGCCCTGCGCACAGGGCTGTCCGGCAAAGCCACGGGGAAAGTTGCGGCCAGTTTCCGGGATGTCATGCAGATGGGGCCGCAAGAGGCTGCCGCCGCGCTTCATGCCACTCTGACCCCTCGCCAGCGGCTAGTGCAATTTCTGGGACGCGTCAAACACATGGCGTGCTTCCCGGTTGCGGTTGCGGCGTATCCTTATATACGGATGCGTGGCTATAAAGGGACCTACTTGTATTTTCTAGCTCGGCTTTTGCAATAAAAAAGCATTCGCAGAAGACATCTACAAAGCACAGGAATTGGGACTGCGGAAATCCAAGAGGCAAAGATCGCAAATGAAACGCGCACTCATAACGGGAATTACCGGCCAGGATGGCTCGTATCTCGCCGAATTGCTGCTTGCCAAAGGATACGAAGTTCACGGGATCATCCGCCGGGCGAGCACCTTCAACACGAAGCGCATCGACCACATTTATCAGGATCCGAACGAAGCGAGCACGCGGCTGTTCTTGCACCACGGCGATCTATCGAGCACGGAGTGGGTCTTGAATCTGGTTTACAGCTTCGCACCGGATGAGCTTTATCACCTCGCGGCGCAAAGCCACGTGCGCGTGAGTTTTGATATGCCGGAATACACCGGCGACATCACCGGTCTGGGGACGATGCGGTTGCTGGAAGCGATTCGCCGGGCCGGTTGCAAGACGCGCTTTTATCAGGCGTCGAGTTCGGAGATGTTCGGCTCGGCAAAGCCGCCGCAGAGCGAAACGACGCTTTTTGAGCCTCGCAGTCCGTATGCCGTGGCAAAACTGTATGCTTACTGGATGACGCGGATTTACCGCGAAGGCTATCAACTTTTTGCGAGCAACGGAATTTTGTTCAATCACGAGAGTCCGCGACGCGGCGAGACGTTTGTGACGAGAAAAATCACGCGCGCGGTGGCGGCCATCGTTGCGGGCAAACAAGACACGCTGTTCCTTGGAAATCTTGATGCGCGGCGCGACTGGGGTTACGCGCCGGAGTATGTGGAGGCGATTTGGAAGATGCTGCAACGAGATACGGCCGAAGACATCGTCATCGGCACGGGCGAAGCGCATTCGGTGCGCGAGTTTGTGGAGGAAGCGTTTGCCTACGCGGGGCTGGACTGGCGGAAGCACGTGCAAATGTCGGAACGATACAAGCGCCCCTTGGAAGTGGATTGCCTGATTGCAGATACGCGCAAAGCGCGGGAGAAACTTGGGTGGGAAGCGCGGATTGGTTTTAGCGAACTGGTGGCGATCATGGTGGACGCGGATCTCGAAGCGGCAGGTCTTGCGCCGCTGGGGCGAGGGAAGGCGATTCTGGAAAAAAAATTCAGCCACTGGAATCATTGGCACAATTCGGTGACGCGGGTGATGGAGGCGGTCGAAGGGCAGGCTTCGCAGAATTGAGGGGCTTGGAATGGGTTTTTGGGAAAAACGCCGGGTGGTATTGAGCGGAGGCAACGGGTTTCTCGGATCCTTTGTCGTGGACAAATTGCGAGCGGCGGGCTGCCAGCAGATCAGCACGCCTCATAGCATGGAATACGACCTGCGCGAAAAATCCGAAGCGCTTCGGCTCTATAAGCAGTTGCGGCCGGATATTTTTATCCATCTTGCAGCGGTTGTGGGCGGTATCGGCGCAAACCGCGAGAATCCCGGAAGGTTTTTTTACGACAACGCGGTGATGGGCATTAACGCTATTGAAGCGGGTCGGATCGCGGGCGTCGAGAAATTTGTTTGCGTGGGGACGATCTGTTCGTATCCGAAGTTCACGCCCGTGCCATTCCGCGAAGAGAATTTCTGGGATGGCTACCCGGAAGAGACGAATGCGCCTTACGGGCTGGCGAAAAAAATGCTGCTCGTGCAGTTGCAGGCCTACCGCCAGCAATATGGGTTTGCGGGCATTTACCTTACTCCAGTCAATTTGTATGGGCCGCGCGACAATTTCGATCCGGAGAGCTCTCACGTAATCCCGGCTCTGATCCGAAAATGCTGGGAGGCGAAACAGGCGCGAGCGGCGGAAATCACGGCGTGGGGGACGGGCAGTGCGACACGGGAGTTTTTGTATGTAGAGGACGCTGCCGAAGCTATCGTCATCGCTGCCGAGAAATATGAGAAGCCGGACCTCGTGAATTTGGGTTCGGGAGGAGAGATTAGCATTCGTGCGCTGCTGGAGCTGATTGGCTCGCTGGCGGGATACGAAGGCACCGTCCGCTGGGATATTACGAAACCCGACGGACAGCCGCGGCGCTGCTTGGACACTTCTCGTGCGTTAGCAGAATTTGGATGGCGAGCGAAGACGCCGCTACGTGATGGCTTGCGGAAAACCATCCGATGGTATGAAGAGGAAACGAACAGAAAGTCTCGCCTAAGCGTTGTGTGAGCGCAAGTTCGATAAAGATACACTGCTGAATCCTTCGTTAGACAGAATTCGAGATAACATTTAGTTGATCTAAGGGCTTAGATTGCTGCGAATCCGGGCACCCACCCAGTGGGCCGGATAGTTTCTAATTAAAACGATTACTATGAAAAACCCTAGACCTGTTTGCCCTTCAAAAACAGGAGAGCACTTTTCCGTGCCCAGTTCGCGCATGTACTGACAGTTTCACGACAGATAGTCGCATTTTCTCCGAGATGATTTTTTTGCCTCGACAGCAAGAAGACCGCCCCTGCCCCCTCGCGACGAGCGACGTGGATCGCACAACAACGACCACCAGACCGAGCGTCCCAGTTTGTGGCGCGGATTCGTTCGCAACGACCAGAATCTGCGCCCACGTTTGCCTAGATCAGACGAACTCCCTCCTCTCTAGGTCGCTATTAGTGGCGGCGTTCACTCCGAGAATAAACTCAAATCCTCGCATGTGGCCACAGTTAGAACATATACCGGTTATATCGCCACAGTCTCCCGGACTATCTTCTTTGAGAACTCTTGAAACTCTGGCTTGACTGCTCCATGGAGTGCGACCATAGGGATCCGAATCGAGGAGACCATGAGCGAGCAAAACAGCAGCAAAACGCCTAGGGCATTGCTTTTCGTCGCTGGCTTCTGTCATTTTCTCGGCGTAAGCAGCTTATCTACAATGATGAAAAGCCTTCTCAGTCTTTGTTTTTTACTCGCTCTGGGCCGTGGCGCGTATGCGCGGCAAACAGTGGACGTTCGGACGTTCGGCACATACGCAACATTTTCTAGCACTACGGCAACTACAACTCTTGGTCAGCCGACTGCTTCTTTGGATGAAGTGCAAAGCTTCAAGAACGGCGAGTACGTGACAATTTTCCACGCTGGACCACCCTGCCGCTTGTCAGTACCAGGGGCACCTGCTGTTACGCCTTCTGTTAATGCTGGAGGGTTGGGGACGGTTTCAGCTCGCTCGGGATCCGCTGGATTCGCATATGAAATAGTCGCAGCCGACAAGTTTGGTTGCTATACGGCTGCTTCTGCGTCAGGGTCAACTTCTACCGGGAACGCACTAGGAGTGCAGTCCATTTCTATCATTTCGGGTACTCGCACCGACAATCTCCAGACTATAGAGACCGCGGCGGCACACGGACTGGTAGTCGGTCAGATGGTTTACATCAAGTACTTCAGCACTAGTGACGGGAGCTTTGAGGGAACCTGGAAGGTCTACACCGTTCCAGATCGGACCCACTTTACGTTTCTTTCGAGTCTGGATACGCGCGCAGGCGCAAGCACAGCCTTTACGGGCGGTACGATGATCGGTTTCAACGCAAACAGGATTTCTTGGACTGCCGTACCCGGAGCTTGGAAATACTATATCTATGGTCGGACTGCCGGGAGGTTCGCCCGCATTGGTCAGTCTCTATTTCCGTACTGGGTCGACTATGGTTCCCCTATGAATGACAATCAGACATTTCCCGCGTGGATTCCGACGACGGCTCCATCCGTTGGAGCGAATGACCATCTGACAAGCCGAATTGTATTTGGCGGCGGTACAAAGACGTTAACACTCGCTACAGACGCTGGCGCTTCCTTGAGCGGAGTGGCAATAAAATCTGATGATGGTCCCGCACTGAAGGCGGCTGCCTCGACAACGAACGGGGGCAGAGTTTATATTCCTCCTGCTGGGATCATCCTCAATTCATATACGCTGCTGAATCAGCAATTCTTTACCTATAATTTCGACATGGCCGGCAGTATCACGCTGTACGACACACTGGAGTTTGATGGAGGTGTGAATGTTACAAGCTCGAATAGTCCTCCAAGCATGGCGTTTAACTGGGCAAACACACCTCAATTCACAGGTACCGCTTATCCGCTCATCAGTACCGCAAGCGGCCCGAATCATTTCGAAAAGGTCGCTTTAAATTGTACTGCGCTGAATGGATGCCTCGACTACGCTGCCGTCGCTGACGACTCAAATATCAACGACACTTTTGAATACGTCGTCTGGGCTACGGGTGCAGGGCAGACTAGCGACTGCATCGGACAGAATGCCATTTTCGCAACGGGCGGATTCAGCTTTCGGTTCAGGTTTAATACATTTACGACTAGCCCATGTGGCCCGAATTCAGAAACTTCCGTAGGACTATCTCCAATTCCTTCCATCGTTTTTACACCCCGCCTGAGCGACAACACTCCGACCGGCAATGTTGGAATTCAGTCATCCTGGTTTTTGAATCGTGGAGCATTCGATTTTGATAGCGGAACGAGCAATCTTGGTGTTCCTTATAGTTGGATGAATGATGCCCAAACACAGAATTCCTTAATGCCAATTCTACAGTTTACTGGAACAGGTTTGGCTCAAGGGGATTTTGCTATCCATGGTATCAACCCGGCTGACTATCCGTCGGCAATGATTGCCAACTATACCAACAAGCCCGTCACAGGAATCAGTGTATCTGAAATTACCGCAGTTCAAGGCGGGAAGAACTTCTTTACTGGCAATCCCTTCTCAGGCGTAGTTGGGAACAATATCCAAACGAGCCTTGGAATCAACCGAGATGTGACCATCGGTGGCGCAACGACGAGCTTTATTGTGGATGGTGTTTTTAATACTCAGCCCGCAGGTTTCACTCCCGGTGGCGGCAACATTGGGTTTCAGAATTTCAATGCAGTAACTTCCATTGGTAACCCATATAAATTATTCGTCAATGGGACAAAACCTGCTGCTGCTACTTGTTCAATAGGTTCCGGCGGAGCCATCGCGCCCGACACAACCTATAGTTTTGCTGTGGCTCCGGTATGGTGGGACAATTCGGTCGGAGGGTTCGGTCCGTTTATTAATAATTGCAGGACCACTTCGGAGAATCGGACCATCACAATAAAGTGGACTGACATTCCTGGCGTCAAGGGTTACTACCTAGCTGTTGGTGGACCGAACGGTCTTAATGCTTCAGGTCCTCTTTCCCCAATCAATACTTGCCAGGTGTGGGGCGCATATCATCCCGCAACTTCCACTTCGTTCGTTTGGACGGGTTCGAATTCGTATAATTGCGGTGGTTCCTTGCCAGCTGCTCCAGGTGGTGGTCCCACAATGATGAATGCCGACGGATTCTACGCGCCACAATTGTTGCTGACTCCGGTTTTGTTCAAGAACTTGGGAACTTCGGATAATTTCACCATTAAGATGTGTGCGGATTGCACACTCTCCAATCCCTGTGCGGGTGGAGGTACGGGCGCATTGGCGAAGAGACTGAACAATCGATGGGTTTGCAACTGACAAAATGGAGAATCTCCAAACAGCGCTTTTGGCGTTGCTCCAAAACATTCCAGCCTACATAGAGCGCCGCAAACAGTCTTTGTCACAGAGAAGATTCATCTGCCGATCCGATGCCGGCGTTTGTGACAGTTAATACAAAACGTGATCAAATTTTCCAATGCATCATGGCCAAGCTTACTGCGGGGATCAGGATGAAGGAGTTCCAGCATTTGTGCGGAAGCACAATCTTGGCGTCGCCATCCACGTAAGCGTTCGGACCTCACCGTATTTGTGAAACCAGACTAGTCGACGAAGATGAGATCCGTGGATGCATGCAAGTGTGTCCATGGAGGGGACCGTGGACACACAGGAACAAGGACTAGCGGTGAAGGCGCCGACGAAGAAGCTACGGCGTCGAAGCATCAAAGAGCGGCGAGAGATCGTGGAAGAGACGTTTGTAGCCGGGGCCTCGGTGTCTCGTGTGGCCAGACGTCACGATGTGAATGCCAACCAAGTCTTCTACTGGCGAAAACTTTATCGTGAAGGGCGGCTGGGCGCTAAGCAGCTTCTGGCGGTAGAAGTCACCAAGGATCGGTCCGCGTCAGTGACAGAAGAGGCTTCCGTTCCATCCTCCGGAAGCATAGAGATAAAGCTCGCCAAAGGGTCGCTGCGGGTTTTCGGAAGCATCGATGTATCGGCATTGCGTGTGGTGCTCGAGTGTCTGGCAAGATGATCGGAGTGCCGGCAGGAACGCGCATCTGGATCGCCGCAGGAGTAACCGATTTGCGGCGCGGATTCACCGGGCTTAGTGGCATGGTGCAGACGGCGCTTAAGGAAAATCCGTTCTCGGGGCATGTCTTCGTCTTCCGTGGTCGGCGTGGTGACCTGATCAAGATGTTGTGGTGGGACGGCGATGGTCTTTGTCTTTTTGCAAAAAGAATCGAACGAGGAAAATTCACGTGGCCACAAGCGACGAGTGGAACGGTGGCACTAACGCCCGCACAATTATCGATGTTACTTGAGGGCATCGACTGGAGGCGTCCGGTACGCAGCTACGATCCGCAAATGGCGGTGTGAAAGAAAAGATTTTATTTTTAATTTTGCTATTTTCTGATGCATTTTAATCATGCTGTAAAAAAAGTGCGGTATGTTCGCGTGCAATGGATGCCGCCACACTTCCTGATCTCGATCAACTCGATTTCCAAGCACTGAAGTCTCTCATCCTGGCGCAGCGCGAGCAGCTCGCTTCGCGCGATGTGGAGATCGAACACTTGAAGCTGCTGATCGCGAAACTACGTCGCCAGCAGTTCGGCCGCTCGTCGGAGAAGCGCGAACACCAGATCGAACAACTGGAACTGCGGCTGGAAGAACTGGAAGCCAGGCGAACGAAAGAAACAGCAGCGGTAAAAGAACCAGCTCCGTCGAGCACCGCCGCAGCACGACCTGTACGGCGAGCGTTGCCCGATCACTTGCCGCGAGAAGTGCGGAAGTTCCTTCCGAAGCAAGAAGCTTGTCCGGACTGTGGAGGCAAGCTGAAGCATCTTGGCGAAGATGTCTCGGAAATCCTGGAGTACGTTCCGGCCAGTCTCAAAGCCATCCAGTACATACGTCCCAAGCTGGCTTGTGCGTGTTGCGATCGCATCGTGCAGGCTGCGGCGCCGAGTCGACCGATCGAGCGAAGCATTGCTGGTCCTGGGCTTCTGGCGCATGTCCTGACATCGAAATATTGTGACCATCTTCCTCTCTATCGGCAGTCGCAGATCTATGCTCGTGCAGGCGTGGAGTTGGATCGCTCCACCCTGGCGGAGTGGGTCGGTGCATCCAGCCGGCTGCTTGCGCCGCTGGTCGAAGCCTTGCGACGTCACGTAATGGCGGCCGGGAAACTACATGCGGATGACACGCCAGTTCCGGTGTTGGCACCAGGGTTGGGTAAAACTAAAACTGGGCGACTGTGGACGTACGTGCGCGACGATCGTCCCGCAGGAGACGGCACACCCGCTGCGGTGTGGTTCGCGTATTCACCGGATCGCAAGGGCGAACACCCGCGATCCCACCTGAGCAACTTTACGGGCACCCTGCAAGCGGATGGTTACGCGGGCTTTGATCAGATTTACGAGGCGGGGCGCATTCAGGAAGCGGCCTGCTGGGCACACGTGCGGAGAAAGTTTTACGATCTCGAAGTTGCGCACAAATCCCCGGTTGCGGCTGAGGCTCTGGAACGCATCGCGGCGTTGTATGCCATCGAAAAAGAAATCCGAGGACGCCCGCCTGACGAGCGGCGTGAGGTTCGCAGCACGCGCAGCAGACCGTTGCTGGAATCGCTGAAACAATGGTTCGAGGAGACCTTAGGAAAACTCTCGAGAAAATCCGATACGGCTATGGCCGTTCGTTACGCACTCGGACGGTGGGAAGCGCTGCTGCGGTTCTGTGATGACGGGCGCATCGAAATCGATAATAATGCGGCAGAGCGAGCTTTGCGGGTCGTGGCTTTGGGCAGAAAGAATTTTCTTTTTGCCGGTTCCGATGGTGGTGGAGAAAGTGCCGCGGCGATTTACAGTCTGCTCGGTACGGCCAAGCTAAACGGAATCGATCCCGAAAGTTATCTACGGAACGTGTTGTCTCGCATCACGGATCATCCGATCAATCGTATCGAGGAGTTGCTCCCTTGGAACGTCGCCGCAAGTCTACAACTCCCCAAACAAGAGGCGGCATAAACGAAGACGCCGCCACGAACGCCCCCACCAACAGTCTCCCAGAGCTGCTCTACATCGAAGAGACCATCGAAAGCGGCGGAATCACTATCGGAATCATTCCTCCGCTGAACGAATGTGTCGCTGTGGCTCACGAGGGGCGCCACACGCTAGCCATGCTGAAACGTCAGAAAGGTGAATCTTTGGCACAGTTGCTGTCCCGTCTGGATCTCGCCATCGCTAGAGCTCACACCGACGACATTTTCACCGACGAGATTAATACGCCGTCAAAATCGCAGCGTCCTTAGCAGTTGCATCCCTTCGACACAAGACGGCCTGAAGCGAACGCTTACCCATCCACCAAGGTCCAAGACTTGCAGTCTGCGTGCTCTTATTGATGAAATCCGAGAACTGTTTGAAGTAGCGCGCAGATCATTAGGCCTTGCGACACACGGTGCACGTCGTGAGCGCCTCCGGAGAAAGCCAGCAAGCCAACCTGCAGCGTGCCACGGATACCAGCACTTCGCCAACAAAGCCACGATCTTCGCAAAAGTGTCCAACTCCTGCCTGGGACGTTGTGCACGGGTTGACGCCAGGTTCGGCCGAATGACCGGAATTCGGAGGAACAACAACCGGAGGTTCGAGGTGCTGGTCAAGAATTTGATTTTCGCAGCGATAGATGCGGGCAAGACGTTCGAGGAACTCGGCGATATCAAACTCCATGGCGTGGCGGTCGACGAAAGGCGAATCGGAGCCAAGACGAAGCACAGAGAATCTAGGGGCGACCAGGTTGGGCAGCCGAGGCGTTGGCCGCAAATTGCGCGGAGAGCGCGATAGTGGGGAGTCGGAACAACACCCCAAGCAAAAGCCAAAAATAGGCATTCAACACGAAATCTTCATAAGCCTGAATGCCACCAAAAGTGGCTGGGTAAAGCAGGTACCAAGCATACCAGAAGATGACAAAAGCCAACGGAAACCAGGGGGAGCCTTTTAGCTTCTTGACCACCTTCCAAGCAGAAAACAAAATCGCAAGACTCATAGTGATCCAGAGAACGAGGCCGCCTATCCCCATCTCAACGATGAGGGCTCCAAATCCACTTTCCACTCCAACCACTGTTGGCTTCACTTTGAAAATGCGGGCGACGTACTGCCCGCCGAGTGCCGTGGTTCCGATGCCGTAGCCGTAGGGCCACCGGTCGTAGTTGAAGGCACCAAGGAAATTCTGAATGGGATAGTTCCAACCACGGCTCGACAATTCGCTGCCCGGACTGTTGGGCATAAGCGTTTCTTCGTAAATAGCAAGCCGCGAAAGGAGAGCGTCAGGATATATATAGAAGAGCAAAGCAATACCAAGCCCGATACCTAGCGCGGCTCTCTGAATGGAGCGAAGAACGCGCAATACCTCACCTTGTCGCCAGGGCGCACCCCAGATAAAGGCAACGCTAGTTGCCAGGGCATTGATCATGCTCCACATGAACGATCCCCTCGATGCAGTTAGGAATGCACCAGTAGCGGTCACTGCGATGGCTATGAAGGCGAGCGGTCTGCCACGCTTTTGGCGGAGGAGGAGATAGCCGCTAAATCCAAGGACTAGCAGCCACGCCACCATGATGAAATCTGCGTAGCGACCAGCGCTGACAAACACCGAAGTGGGCCGGTAAGCGGTAGCGCCCGACGCAGAAACTCGATAGAGGGTGCTTAAGGTCCGGAGGTCTTCCGCGGGTGTCTCGGGGTTCAAAAAGGATGGACCAAGTATGGACTGAGCGATGCCGAGTGAAACAATCATGAGAACAAGAACCGTGTTGACCGTAAAAAAGCGGCGTAATTGCGCTTCGGAATTGATAAGCGCATAACCTAGAAAAACCAAGGGGAAGTAGTAGAAGAATATTTTGAAACCCATAAGACCGTACCAAATACTAGTGGAGGCTGGATTGAAGACTTGAAGTGCACCAAACCACACAAAGACGAGCACCGGCCCGAGGAAAGGAGGGCGGAAGGAGGTGACTTCCTTTCGCCGGAAAGCCGCCAGGAAAGAAATGTAAACTACGAGCGCCAGAAAATCCTTGGCAAAATAGATCGCCATGTTGTTGCCAAGAAATTTCCGTGCGAAGTCCTCAAACAACAGCCAAGTTAGGAAAAAATACACCCCGTTGCGCCAACTGTTGAGAATCCCGATGACAATCGCTCCACCAACTACTGCCATACCCACATAGGCCAGGCCTGTGAAATCGTCATTGAGCACGTATTGGGCGGCTTCGTAAGCGGCAAAAGCGCCGACGACGTAGCTTCCTATGGTAAGCAGCGGGCCCTTCCGTATCTGACGCAAAGACAAAGCAGCTGCAATTCTCATAGTTTGGGCCTGTGCCGAACCTTATGATTATTGCTGAGTGTGGTTCAATCTGAAAGGGGCATAACTCTAACCGAGCATCCCTGTCCCGCGACTGTGCCATCTTGTCCACTCTTCGTCAGTAGCTCTATACTCGGCGCGCAGTCGCCTTTTCGCAATTGGCCGCTGATGAAACCGGAGAAGAGACGCACACGGCCCAGCCAAGCTCGGTGACAAACTTGCTCAAAGCTTCGAGATTCAGCCAACCATGACAAGCCGACCATTGGGTGCGAAGGCGTTCTGTAAGATCAACCATCGAGGTAGCAAGGGATCACCGGCGGATTTGGAGATGGATGGATTCTTCAGAAATTATTCGCGCTAAAATGCCAGAACTCGACTCGCTACGAGGTGTAGCGATCTTGCTGGTGGTTTTCTATCATGGATTTTTCTGGTCGAATGGACTGACAGGATTATCCGGATTCGCTAAGCTTTTCGTGAATCTCACGAGAGTCGGCTGGCTGGGCGTTAATCTGTTTTTCGTGCTCTCCGGTTTTCTGATAACGGGAATTTTGGTTGATTCAAAGACTCAGAAACATTACTACCGGAGATTCTATATGCGGCGCGCATTGCGGATCTTGCCGGCCTTTTATGCGCTGCTGCTGGTTCTATGCTTCATACCCTCGCAAAATAAGACATACCTGTTACTTAGTTTCTTCTATCTGTCAAATCTTGCATCTCCTCTGGGCATTCCAATGACCTATACGATGCTTTGGTCGCTCGCTGTGGAGGAGCATTTCTACTTCGTCTGGCCCGCTTTTGTTCGTCTTCTTTCGGGGCGCGGATTGATGATTTGTGCGATGACAATCGTATGCGCCGAACCGTTCCTGCGAGCAGGGTATTTCTTTAGGCATTGGCCAGAGGGATCCGGATATCTAACGTGGTTGGTGGCAGACGGTTTGGCGATGGGTTCAATACTGGCAATGGCAGTGCGAATGCCGCAATTCACGAGGAGACGCATGGCTTTGTCCGTTTTCACGGTGATCGCCGCGGCCGCTTCGATGGCTCTATTGGGAGCGCGATACGGAATACTGACGCAGCGGCGTTTGCTAGGTGCCTCTCTACTGCTGACAATTGCTCATCTCTTCTTTCTCGGAGCGCTCGGATTAACCCTATTATTGGGCACGAGTGGATGGAAAAAGCTGGTAAATATCCCTATTTTACAGTTTTTCGGAGAGATCAGCTACGGGCTCTATTTGGTTCACTGGCTGTTCTTCGCTGGATACGATGCCATCGTGGGCAAGTACTGGCCAAGTGCGCAACTGGTCTGGGGGTCCATGGAATATCTGTTGCTGCGATTTGTTTGCGCTGCCGGGCTAGCCTCGATCTCAGCCCTCCTGTCGAGGAGATATTTCGAAGATCCTTTTCTGCGCCTAAAAAATCGGTGGAGCACAACTTGAGATTTAAATGTGCCTTGTTAAACGTTTGTTGGGCACGTCGACTTACGTACGAAACCGGGCATAAATCCTGTCGCTTTTCCCCTGAAAACTCAAAAGTAGCTGGTGGCTCGCTGACCAAGTCTGGTGCCGTTACGAAAGGGGAAGTTCACTATCGTGAAGTGTGCGTTCGGAGATTCTGGTGGGTTGCCTGCTTGCTAGGAGAAGCTCTACACTCAGTCTGTCCAAGACTTCTCGCAATCAGCCAGACGTGAGGCGAGGGGAGAGTTGATCGTTGCTCGCGCAGGTTCTGGAACCGACTTGCCAGGAACTGTAGAATCTTTGGCTCCGCTAATGTCCAACGAGGAAAAGAAAGAGATACTTGCAGTTGATATAGTTATCGCTGTCTACAACGAGCGTCCAGAAGCACTCGCGGCGACTCTTTCTGCTTGCCTGAAGCAGACCTATCCCATTTCAAGGATCTTCATTGTCGACGATGGCTCTCCGGAACCCGTTAGTCTGCCTCAGTGGGCGCAGTCTTTGGCTCAGATTTGCCTTCTTCGTCTTCCTCAGAACTTGGGCATTTCAGCTGCCAGAAATGCAGCTATTGTACGTTCAAATGCACCCCTTCTCGCATGTATCAACACGCAAGTTCTCCCCGACCCAGAATGGCTCGCCACATGCGAGAGCTATCTTTCAGATCATCCCTGTGTCGGAGCCTGTTACACGCGCCTCGTTCCTCAAAGACCAAATCGTATCCTTACGCGCTGGCGCATGCGGTTTCTAGAAACAAGGTTTGGCGAGCAATCTGGCCCGTCCCCATTCGCTCCCGGTCACGCTGTCTTATTTCGGAAGGAAGCCCTAGACCTTGTTGATGGATATGACGCACGGTATCGGCGCCATCACGAGGATTCGGACATCTGCCAGAGAATGAGCAGATCTGGCTGGGAAACTCATTATGTCGCGGAGAGTCGTTGCGTCTCCACCCAAGAAGATACACTGGAGCAACTTGCCTCAAAGGAATTGCGGGAGAGCTACTGGTATTCTCCGGCTGAGAGCTCACTAATTCGCTTATACCTGCACCTAAGCAAATGGACTTGCGTTCGAGCGGGACGGAACATGCTGAAAGCACGTTTCTATTTCATTCCTGTTGATTTAGCGATCTGGGCTTCTGCTCTATGGACGGCCACGATTCGGACGCTACGCTTCTCACAGACCTCCAATGCTCGAGCTACATCATCCTCAGAGCCGTCTCCAACCACTGGGGCACAGATGCCTTCGGAGATACCCAAGAAACTATAGAGGGGAGTCTGCTGCGGCGTATCGTGCACTTAAGTCTTAGTCCTTTTCTAACTAAATATAGGGGCTCGCCGTCGATGTTATGGGTATACCAACGACCCCAGCACCTGCAGAGCGAGAACACGGGAACGAAAAAATGCGTGAATTCTCAAGGTATTTTGGAGGCTCAGTTTTCCACGATTGTGTCGTTGGTATTCGCACCGAACCTGTAGTAAGCCCGCTGTAGGAGTGAATTGTTTCTCGCCTCCGCCTATACAAAAATCTCAGTCAGGTTTATGGTGCGCTGCAAAAGCCTGGATAGAGAAGACTCATCTGCGGATCCCATGCCGCCGTCTGTGACAGTCAGCACAAAGCGTAATCAAATTTTCCGATGCATCATGGCCGAGCTTACTTCGGGGATTAAGATGATGGACCTGTAGCATTTCTGCGGAACCGCAATCCTGGCATCGCCATCCATCCCGGTCCAAGACTTTGATTTTGAGCGCTTGGTACTTTTCCAGATCCAGTTTTAATCGCGGTTGTTTCTGGCGTATTCGTTGCATATGTGGCTGGCTAGCGCTCGGCTGAACTTGCTGAAGGCCCAGCGCACTGAATTTAAGGTTGATGCTCACGAAGGGTGGCACCCGCCAGAAAATCGGCGCAGATCATCTCAAGGCAATAACCGCGCGACTTGTCAGTACCCAGCATCAGCCCAGCCGTTTCCAGAGCTTCCTCAACCACCGGAATCTGACTCTTGTAGAGCTTGAAGTAGATGATTTCCCAAGACTCCGTTTCTTTGCCGGTGAGATGTCGTTGGACTTCGTTCTTGAATCCTTCCTTGGACATCTCTTTGGCTCTGTGCAACCAGGTTGCACTTTCAAAGGCTTAGGTCATCCGGCGCCGCCATCGATCAACTTGAATGTATCTTAGGCCTGACGCACCATAATTTTTGATCGGTCGCAAGGAATTGCCCATACATGTTTCGGGCATCGCACGGATTTCTGATTGTAGCAGTATCCTTAATTTGCCAACGCGTAGCAGCGGTTCTCAACGCTATCAAGAAATGTTTTGGCCAAGAATAAACGGCGGCTCGTTGGTAGACGAAATTACAAAACGAACTATGCTAACTGCCATGTATCCAGACACATGGCATTTTAGCTTTCTGAAATTTAGTGGGCTTGAAGCGACTATCTAACATGCCGAAATATCTTGGCATTCTTGACTCACGACTGTTAGCGAACCCTCTGCAGAAATATCGCTTATCGGCTGGACGACTACACGTCACGACAACTTGCACCGATTGGTATATTATTGCCCGCGAATAAGCCATGGAGCAGAAAAAATGCGTGTGACTCGCCCACTTTCTTTCATAATTTTGGCGGTGCTTTGCCCGCTTGTCCTTGCCGCGCAAGCTTCGCATCCCGTGTTGCAACGGCCGACTTTCAACGGCAATCTGATTGTCTTCTCTTACGCCGGTGATCTGTGGACTGTAGACCGCGCCGGCGGCCATGCCTCTCGCCTGACAACAGGGACGGGCATCGAGACCGACCCGGTTTTCTCGCCCGATGGCAGCATGGTGGCGTTCACGGGCGAATACGATGGCAACACGGATGTCTTTGTTGTCCCGGCGGGCGGCGGAGTTCCGAAGCGCCTTACGTATCATCCGGCAGCGGATTCAGCCGTGGGATGGACGCCGGACGGAAAGTACGTGATCTTCCGGTCGAACCGCGAAAGCGGAAGCCCGCGGTATACGAAACTGTTCAAGGTCTCGGTGAGTGGCGGGCTGGCCACGGCACTGCCCCTACCGATGGCGTTCTTCGGCAGGTTTTCAGCCGACGGAAAATATTTTGCCTACTCGCCCGTGGGCGGCGCATCGACCTTCAATTATTCCAACTATGTTGCGTGGAAAAACTACCGCGGCGGACTGGCAAGCTCGGTATGGATTGCCGAAATGGCGACGCTGAACGTGGTTAAGGTCCCGCGTGAAAAATCAAATGACTTCAATCCTGTCTGGGTAGACAAGCAGGTCTATTTTCTTTCCGACCGCAATGGAGCGGTATCGCTGTTTCGGTTTGACGCATCGACAAGATCCGTGACCCAAGCGGTGAAGAATGACGGCGCGGATATCCGCTCGGCGAGCGCGGGGCCGGGTGGCATCGTCTACGACCGGTTTGGCGAGCTCTTTCTGTACGACACGACAAGCGGCCAGACGCACCAGATCAACGTTGACGTGAGCGCGGACTTGCCTGACGTGCGACCGCGTATTTCGCCAGCAGATCGCGATATCCAGAGCTATGGCATCTCGCCCACCGGGGTGCGCGCCGTCTTTGAGGCGCACGGGGACATTCTCACCGTCCCCGCAAAAGAAAGCACGACGCGGGATATCACCGGTACACCTGGTGTGATGGAGCGCGAACCGGCGTGGTCGTCGGACGGGCAGAGCATTGCGTATTTCTCCGACCAGTCGGGCCAATACGCCCTGCACATCAGCAGCCAGACCGGCGCGGGAGAAGTGAAGAAGTTTCCGCTTGCGAACGACGCGACCTATTATTTCCGGCCGACGTGGTCGCCGGATTCGAAGCTGATCGCCTTCCACGACAACAAGATGGAGGTCTGGCTGCTGGATACGGTCACGGGCAAGGCCGCGGTCATCGACAAGGCCGTTGTCAATGATGGAGACTTCGACGCATCTTGGTCGCCGGACTCAAAGTGGCTCGCTTACACGCAGACGGTCTCGAACCGGTTCCATGCGCTGTTCGTGTACTCCGTCGCGTCGGCGAAGAGCTGGCAGATCACTGACGGCATGAGCGACGTTCGCTTCCCCGTGTTTGACCGCGGCGGGAAGTATCTTTACTTCACGGAAAGCACGAATTACGGCACGTCCACGAGCGGGCTGGACATGAGCAGCGACGCCTTTAACGTGACTCGCAGCGTGTACGGGCTCGTCCTGGCGGCGGATACGGCTTCTCCCATCGCGCCTCTGAATGAAGACGAGAAGAAGCCCGACGCAAGGGACAAGAAGGACTCCAATGACGAGCGTGCCGATAAAGACAAATCCGATGCTGCAAAGAAACCGGATGATGCTGGCACGCAGGCAAAAACAGAAAAGCCTGAGAAGGTAAAGCCGGTGAAGATCGATCTCGAGCATCTCGAGGATCGCGCCGTCGCGCTGCCGCTGCCTCCCAGCAGCTATACAGGCCTGGCGGCGGGCAAGGAAGGCGCGCTTTATTTGCTTGAAGGTGGAGGAAGATTCCAGGTAGGCGGAGGCCAGACGCTGATTCGCTTCGAGCTGAAGACTAAGAAATCCGAGAAGCTCGCCGAACACGTCTCGGGATTTGATCTTTCCTTCGACGGGAACAAGATGCTGCTGGAAATGGGACGAAGCGAGGGTGGAGGCCCGCAAGCAGCGGGCGGTCCCGCACCGTCATTTGTGATCGTTCCGGCCGACGCGCCTGTCAAGCCCGGCGAAGGCAAATTGGATTTGTCCAAAATGGAAGTCCGCGTGGACCCGCGCGCCGAGTGGCGGCAGATGTTTCACGAGATATGGCAAATCGAGCGCAGCTTCTTTTACGATCCGCACTATCACGGCGTGGACACCGTTGCAGAAGAAGCGAAGTACAAGCCATATCTGGACGAAGTTGGCGCCCGCAGCGATTTGAATTATCTATTTCAGGAGATGCTCAGCGACTTCTCGATCGGCCATCTACGCGGCTCTGGAGGAACGATTCCGCACCCGAATCGCGTGCCAGGCGGTCTCCTGGGCGCCGACTACGAGATCGTAAACGGGAAGTACAGGATAAAGCTGATCTACACGGGCGAGCATTGGAATCCGCAGGCGCATGCGCCGCTAGCGGAGCCGGGAGTGAAAGTAGCGGAAGGAGATTTTATCCTCGCCATCGGTGGTGAGGACCTGAGCGGCTCGGACGACATTCAACGATTGCTCGAGGGCACGGCGGGAACTCAGGTGGTGCTGAAGATCGCCGCGGACGGGAATGGTAAAGATGCGCACGATGTTACGGTGACGCCGATCGCCGATGATCTCGGTCTGCGCAACCTCGCGTGGATCGAGACCAACCGGCGCAAAGTGCAGGAGCTGAGCGGCGGCAAGCTGGCCTACGTGTATCTGCCGGACACGGCGCTGGGCGGCCTGACGAACTTCAACCGCTACTACTTCGCGCAGCTCGACAAGCAGGGAGCGGTTATCGACGAGCGCTTCAACAGCGGCGGACAGGCGGCGGACTACATCATCGAGGCGATGAAGCGCACGCTGATGAGCTGGTGGGCTCCGCGCTACGGAGCGATTTACCGGACTCCGCAGGCCTCGATCCTGGGGCCAAAAGTGATGATCATCAACGAATTCGCCGGTTCTGGCGGCGACGCGATGCCGTGGTACTTCCGCGAAGGGCAACTGGGCCCGTTGGTCGGCAAACGCACGTGGGGCGGACTGGTCGGAATTGGCGGCATCCCCGCGCTGATGGATGGCGGCCAGGTCACATCACCCAGCTTTGGATTCTTCAATCCGCAGGGACAATGGGATGTGGAGAACCACGGCGTGCCGCCAGATTACGAAGTGGACATGGAACCGAAGCCCGTCAGCGAAGGCCACGATCCGCAGCTGGAAAAAGCGGTAAGTCTGGCGCTTGACGAACTGGCGAAGCACCCTGTGCCGGAACCGCACAAGCCGGAGTATCCAAACTACAACCGACACGGCGTGCAATAATTCAAGGCCAATTAACGCGCGACGGGAGGCCGGCACCTGACTCGGCTTCGAATTGACAATCGCCAGCAACAGCCGCGGAACAAAGTCTCCTTGAACCGGCGGGCGCTCTCGGCGTATGGCGGCACAATTACATCGAGAAGCAAGTACGTGTGACCATCAATCAGCCCGGGCAGAAGAGTGGCGCCACCCAAATCAATTGTCTTTACGCCGACTGGAGCATTTCCCTTTACTTTCGCAGGCGAACCGGTCTCTTTGATCTTGCCGTCTTCAATCAGCACGGCTGCGGGCGAAAGCACATTCCCGGTTCGTGGAATAGGTCCGCTGCAATAGTATCTTAGGCGCCACTCCGAATGTCCCTGGGATTAGGCTGGACTCGTCTCCCGAGTCACGGGCCAACCGGCAGTTAGTATCAGAAGAATCGTAACTTCCGGTTGGCTGACCAACCGTCCAGAATCATTGCTCGTCGCGGCGTAATCCAAGCTTTCCCTAGATTCGGCAGGTTTTTATTCCTGTGGGCGGATTGGCAATCGGCCGTGGGTTGACAACCCGCCTCACAGAATTGTGAATACTCCCCCCAATGGCGATTATTGATCGGCGTTTTGTAGTGATAACGTTCCTTCGACTGAATAGAACGCCATCCCCGCCATGCTAAAGGGGCTCGGTGGTCCCGGAAATGCCGTGGCCGTGAAGCTAGGGCCTGAAGCGGCGGTAAAAGCAGCACTCCCGTGTGCGTTCACGAATTTTCCCGTTCCGCCGGTGATGGTTAACGTGCCACTGAAGGGACCGAAGGTGTAGAAGTCTCCCCCATTGTCGTTCTTCCCTGAATAGGCCCAAGTCAGGGAGTCTTTCCCATTAGGAGCGGTCGTCGTTAAGATCCCTGCGTAGGTGCCAAAGTGTTGCGGACCGCCCACCGGGTTGAAACATTTTAGAACCTCAACGAACAGGGGACCTAGTGATGTGTTAGCAATACCCTGTGCCTCAACATAAAAGTTGGAGTTGCCAACACAGGTGGTGCAATTCGTATCGCCGCTGGCGCACACTTGACTCCCCGTGAATTGGACTGAAAGAGTTCCCCTGAATGGAACTCCCGCATCGGCCCGGGCCGCTCTGGGCCTCAGCACAACGGCCATACCTGCCAGTGCGATCAGCAGACTCAGGGAAATCAAGCTGAGGTTTCTCTTCGAAACTGGGTTTCGCAACATTTTTCACTCTCCTTATGCATCCTTATACAGAGGTTGAACGAAGCGGAAATCGGGAGTAGGCTTCACGAAGCGCCCGGCCTTCCGCCTGTTTCTTCGCGTGAACGTAGCCTGCGGCTTTACCGGAAGTCCTCTGGGCGAGCTCACAAATTCTCAAGAGTTCTCACAAAGACTGCGAGATGAACCGTGAGCGAGGAACCACGCCGGAGAACCCCTTCTGAAGGTCTCCGCGATTCGCCCGCTATTGCGAAAGAAACGCCGGGCCGCGAGACACTGCGGCTCTACGAATTTGGCCCCTTCCGTCTAGACCCTGCCGAACGCAAGTTGTTGCGCGGTAACGAGATAGTGGCGCTCACGCCGAAAGCGTTCGACACCCTGCACCTGCTGGTCCGAAATAGTGGACGCGTGCTGGAGAAGGACGAACTGATCGGCATGCTTTGGCCCGACACGTTCGTCGAAGAGGGTAGCCTATCCAACCACATCTTTTTGTTGCGCAAGGCCTTGGGTGAAGACCCAGGGTTCATTGAAACCGTTCCGCGGCGAGGTTACCGCTTTGTTGGCGCGGTGCGGCAGTTCCCGGTTGCCGCGACGGCACCCCTGGAAAAGCCACCAGAGGTGGGCGCTGCTGGTATTACTTCCCTTCCGACGAAAGCGCAACGTCCGTGGCGCAGGCGGGCCGCGCTAGGGATCGCTGCGGTTGCCTTGCTGGCCTCATTGGCGGCTGCGGGCTGGTTTTACAAATTGGCGGCGCGGGGCGAAGCCATTGACTCGCTGGCGGTCTTGCCCTTCGTGAACGCCAATGCTGATCCAAACACCGAATACCTGAGCGACGGCATCACCGAGAGCCTCATCAACAGCTTGTCGCAGTTGCCGAATCTGAAGGTAATGTCACGAGACTCTGCCTTTCGCTTCAAGAGAAAAGAAACGGATCCTCAAACGGTTGGTCGCGAACTGAACGTGCGCGCGATCTTCAAGGGCAAAGTCACGCAGCGAGGGGACACGCTGAACATCAGCGCCGAGCTGATCAATGCCCGCGACGGCAGCCACATCTGGGGACAGCAGTACGACCGAAAGCTCGCAGATATGGTTACTCTCCGGGAAGAGATCGCCAGGGAAATGGCAAGCGCGCTGCGTATGCGTTTAACGGGCGCGGAAGAGAAGCGCCTGACCAAGAGCTACACCGCCAATCCCGAGGCCTATCAGGACTACCTGAAAGGCCGCTATTGGTGGAACAAGAGCACCGAGGAGGGATTTAACAAGGGCATCGATTACTTTCAGCAGGCGATCACAAAAGATCCCGGTTACGCGCTGGCCTATTCCGGCTTGGCCGATTGTTACAGCTCGCAAGCAGACTTTGGCCTTGTTCACGCGAAGGAGGGTTATCTGAAAGCCAAGGACGCCGCGCTGAAGGCCCTGGAGCTTGATGACACCCTCGCAGAAGCTCACGGTTCGTTAGCGTTAATCAAAACAAGCTATGACTGGGATTGGTCCGGCGCCGACAAGGAGATTCGACGAGCCATCGAACTCAATCCGAGTTATGCGGACGCCCACCGATTGCATGCCGAAGTTTTGTGGCAGACCGGACGGCTTAACGAAGCCATCGCGGAGAGCAAAGGAAACTTGGAACTTGATCCAATCTCGCTCGGTAATAACGTCGATTTGGGTGTGGAATACTTCCTGGCACGGCAGTATGACCAAGTAATAGCGCAAGAGCGAAAGGTACTAGAGTTAGATCCAAGCTACATTGACGCCTACTACTTCCGGGGCATCGCCTATCTCAAAAAATCCATGTACGTGGAAGGTAAGGCGGACTTGGAAAAGGGAGTGGCGATCGCCTCAGACAGCGAAGTGGCACTAACTGGGCTCGGATACGGCTATGCTGTCACGGGTAGAAGGGCAGAGGCGCATAGGGTACTGGACAAATTGAACGAGCTCTCGATGCAGAAATATGTTTCACCGATCTGGAGAGTCAAAATCTATGCGGGCCTCGTGGAGAAGGACAAAGCTTTCGAGTGGTTGGAAAAAGCTTATGAGGATCACTCCATAGTAAGTGTCGGGTACATAAAAACGAACCCAATGTTCGATCCGCTGCGCACTGACCCGCGCTACGCCGATCTCCTCCGCCGGACGAATCTGCAACCATAACCGGCAAAATCGCCCTCAGCGCAGCATATCCACCTTGCAGACCGCCTGAACGGCGGCTGAAACAAGTTCGCGTTTTCCAATTGCGCTGAGAGGTTCTTGGCTACGGCAGGACAATGATTGCTCCCACCATTCCTAACTCATCGTGCAGCACGCATTTGTATTGGTAAATGCCGGGTTGGGTAAAGGTCGCGCGAAAGCGCGTTGCGCTGTTGAGGTTGAACGGCGCCTGCGTCAGACCAATGCGATCTTGCGGCAGCTCGGTAATGAAGCCCGAGTGCACTGCATCCGAAGGCGAGCTGAGGTAGGCGTGGCGGCCGCCATCCGCATCCATCGTGACGTTAGAAGAGGGTGGAATCTGATGTTGATTGTCCGGCTCAGGACCGAAGGTTATGGTGTGGTTGGTCACAGCCTCTGCCGTGGTCCACTCCACGGTCTCGCCGACATGGATCACTTTCACCGCGTCCATGAACCGCATAACCGAGGCCGTTTCTGTGCCCCCAGCAGTGCCAATGATCTTACCGGTCCCTGCAACTACAGCGTTATTGTCGTTGCCGTGGTCGTTGTCGTCCGCGTTGGCATGGTCGTCCCTGTGGACGTGCGCAGAAGCGTTGGCGTCCGAGAGCAAGTCGGCGCGCTGGCGGTCAGCCCGACGGTCGTAAAAAGCTTGGTCATGCGGCAATGGCATCCCCAAATCCAACACATGGACGGTGGCGGTCATGTTGGGATGAGCCAGGCACACCAGCTTGAAGTTACCGGTCGCGGGAAAGATTATCGTGTATGTCTTTCCGTCAGCGTTTGTAAGGACGCCGCTATTCACACAGGCGTTGTTCTCAAAGACGGAAAAATCAGGGGTTCGGCCGTCGGGGGGCAGCCCGCCCGCGCAACCGGTGAAGCGATTGGGTCGAACCTGACCTAGCGCTAGAAACGTGACGGTGTGAACTTCATTGGTTGGAAATGACCAGGTAATGCTGTCGGTGGCGTGAATCCAAATCTCGTTGGGCAAAAAAGCAAGCGCCTGATGAGCTCGATCGCCGTTTTGAGCGCCGACATGGATTTGCCAAGTATCGGCCAGGGCCGCAAACGGAAGAAGGAGAGCGATCAGCAAGGCACATCGGCGGAGAGTTGAGTGAAAACGCGAAGTAAGTAGATTTTTCATGGCTCCTCCTGGAGCGGTGCGGGGTAACAATCAGGCACTCCCATGGGTTGGGTCAATGCAATGCGAGCGAAACGTAGGTGACACCGAAAGTTGTTGATTCTTGAGGTTTTTCGGCGTGCGGTGACATCTTTACTGCGCCCTACGGAATAGGGATATACTTCGGATTAATCGGAGCCCCAAAGTAGGTGACCACCCAAGCCAAGCCGAAAGTCGCGCGTTTTGGCGTCTACGAGTTCGCGCCTCATACACAGGAGTTGCGCAAGGCGGGAATCCGCATTCGTTTGGAGGGCCAGCCGCTCGCGATCCTGCAAATGTTGTTGGAGCGGCCTGGGGAACTGGTCAGGCGCGAGGAGTTGCAGAAAAAGCTCTGGCCAACGGATACATTTGTCGATTTCGAACACAGCTTGAACGCGGCAGTCAAGCGCCTGCGGGCGGCATTGAACGACTCCGCCGATCAACCGCGCTATGTCGAGACGCTGGCGCGCCGGGGGTACCGCTTCATTGCACCGCTGAACGCGGCTGGCGCTGAAACCGGCATTGTGACGTCCGTCGTTCCTCCAACTCCAGCAGTTGCGCAAACGCCTTCCATTGCTCGCGGCCGAAGGGT
>Ga0207136_1007_pt1 | contig 54577 bp, 50 predicted proteins | sample Alteio_BWMinHeat_8_FD_153552 | JGI IMG/M metagenome (GOLD analysis project Ga0207136, IMG submission 153552) | Enriched cells from forest soil in Barre Woods Harvard Forest LTER site, Petersham, Massachusetts, United States -... | ecosystem: Environmental > Terrestrial > Soil > Temperate forest >...
CCAGGAGCCGCTCTTCCGCGTTGAGCTCTGCTTTATCGGAGACGTCTTCGAGCTTTTCCTCGCGCACCATCTCTATGGCGATCTCAACCAGATCACGGACCATAGACTCGACATCGCGGCCCACGTAGCCGACCTCGGTGAACTTTGATGCTTCTACTTTCAGGAAAGGCGAATTCGCGAGTTTGGCCAGGCGCCGGGCGATTTCGGTCTTACCCACGCCCGTCGGACCAATCATAATGATGTTCTTGGGGATCACTTCCTCCGCCAGTTCTGGGGTCAGTTTCTGGCGGCGCATGCGGTTGCGCAGGGCAATCGCAACGGCGCGCTTGGCGTCTTTTTGACCAACGACATGTTTGTCCAGCTCGGCGACGATCTCTCGAGGAGTCAGTTCGTCCAGCGCGATCTGTTCTTCTTCCACGGTTCCGGGTAAGTAAATTGCCATAAGTCCGTCGTTGGTCGCTCGTCGTTGGCTTACTATGCTGGAATCTTAAATCACGCCAGCGGGAAACTTTCCGCTCTTAAACATGCCGAACCAGATTGCGGTGTCAGCTTCGCTGTATATTTCTAGAAGTCGAAGCACCTCACGTGCGAAATCAACACTGCCCAGTCCACTTGCTGTGATGATGTTCTGATCGGTGACCGCAAGTTCATTCACATAAAAGTTTTCATCGTTATAGCGCGGTACCATCTTTTTCAAATATGCTTTCGAATTGCTGGTATGGCGCAGGTTGTGTGTCAGTCCAGCTCGCGCAATTTCCAAAGTAGCAGCACAGAGCGCTCCAATCGGCACGTTGCCCTCGTGGAGCCGCACTAGCAAGGTCTCGACTTCTTCGCGACGACCTTGCTCCCACATATCACCACCGGGCAAGATAAAAATCGCCGTGTCCGCCTGCCCCACATCGTTAAGTGTTACGTCGGGACTCACTTTCAGTCCCCCCATCGTAGTCACGACCGCGTGCGAGAAACCTACGGTCGCAATCTCAAACTTACCCGACTTGTTGATCTCGCACAGAGCATGGGCTGGTTCCCAATCCGCCAAACCATCGAAAACCAGCAAATAGGCTTTGCGCTTCATCCGCACGAAGGCCGGACTACAACTCTTCGACCGTCACCTTATCATTGGTATAGATGCACATTTTGCCGGCAATCTTCATTGCTTCTTCAGCGATCTGCCGGGCGGAAAGCTGAGTATGGTCGGCCAATGCCTGCGCCGCCGCTTGGGCATAAGGCCCACCGCTGCCGATCGCGGCAATCCCGCCGTCCGGCTCAATCACGTCGCCTTGCCCGCTTAACAGGAAAGTCTGCTCTTGATCGGACACCAACAATAACGCTTCCAGATGCCGCAAAAACTTGTCCGTGCGCCAGTCTTTGGCAAGTTCCACCGCTCCGCGGCCGAGATTACCGTGATACTGCTCCAGCTTGGATTCAAAGCGGCTGAAAAGAGTGAACGCATCCGCTGTGGAGCCTGCGAACCCCGCCAGAATCTTGTCCTGATATAAACGCCGGATCTTCCTGGCATTGTGTTTGATGACGGCTTCGCCGAGCGTGACTTGGCCGTCTCCGGCCATGACGACATGGCCGTCGCGACGGACACATAGCACTGTTGTGGAGCGTATTAGACGCTTTCTAGGCATCAGGGCAATTCCTGATTATAGCAGCGAGTGCAGTTCACACCTTTGTGTACCCTCGTGTCCTTTGTGGTTGACGAACCGAAAACGTAGAACCACGAAGGACTCAAGGGTACACATAAGGAACCAGGTTGAAAAATCCAAACTTGATCAGAGTTTCCTTAACTCGCCACCACATCCGCCATGCGCGCGGCATGAACGCAGGCGCGTACATCATGGGTACGAATAATGTGGGCTCCTTTCAAGATGAGCGCGGTTTCCGCCGCCAGCGTGCCGTAAAGCCGTTTATCGACGGGCGCATCGGTCCCGTTCCTCGCCAGTACGCGTCCTACAAAAGATTTTCGCGACACGCCCACAAGCAATGGGCACCGCAACTCGTGGAATTCATCGAAGCGCTTTAGAAGTGGATAGTTTTCCTGGAAGCTCTTGCCGAATCCAAATCCCGGATCGAGCACAATGCGCTCGCGTTTCACTCCAGCCAGGCGAGCAACATCAAGCGACGCTCGTAGTTCTCGCTTCACCAGGCTCACGCCATCCGACAATGGAGACAAGTTGCGCCAATCCTCGGGCCGCCCGCGCATGTGCATGAGCACAACCCCGCACTTCAGCGAGGCAAGGGTTTTTGCCATCGCAGGGTCCCAGCGAAAACCACTTACATCGTTTACGATTTCGGCCCCAGCGGCCACAGCCTCCGCCGCAACCTGGGCTTTGTATGTATCCACCGAGATCACTACCTCAGGACGTTTTTCTTTGAGAGCAGCGATGACCGGAATGACGCGGCGCAGTTCTTCCTCCACACTCACAGCGTGATTTTCCTGGGCCTTGAGCGCTGTCTCCTGGCTGGAAATTGCAGTAACCTCAACTTTGGCGCCAGGGCGAGTGGATTCACCACCGACATCCAGAATGTCCGCACCCTCTTGGAGTAATTGAAGACCAAGCTGCACCGCATCGTCGCGCTTCAGGTAAAGTCCTCCGTCTGAGAAAGAGTCTGGAGTGACATTGATTACTCCCATCACAAGGGTGCGCTTGCCGAGTTGTAGAGCGCGCGATCCCAGACTCCATTCAAATACGGTTCGCATGCGCCGGATTTTATACCCTGCCGCGCAAACAAGACATTTACACGCATCGCGGCTGCCCGTGTGTTCTGCCATTCGAGGTCATTATCAGTGAAGTTTTCCACAGACATGCGCACTCTGGTTGTGTGATTGTGCAAGAAGTTGCAGCCTGTTGTGCCCAGATGAACAAATGCCGTGCGCAGCGCCGGATTTCACTTGACATTATCTGTAGCCGAGGTAGGATTCCGTGCGCGGGCTACATGCACATTTCGCAATTAACAAATGGCAAGACTAGCCCACCACCTTGTACCAGTAAAAACTCAGGAGGACTATAGTGAAAAAGATGCTTTTTGCAGCGGCGCTCCTCGCAGCGCTGATTACCGTAGCGGCGGCGCAAGATAGCCGTTTACCCCAGGCCAGCTTGGATCGTGAAGTGGATGTCCGTGTTCCCGCCCGCGCGGCGGTTCTCGGAAACCCCCCACGTGTCACTCCCGGCGCACCCACCTATTGCAAGCCCTGCTTGTTCTACGCTGGCGATTTTGATTCCAATGCCAGCGACGCCAACGGTCTCGCCAACGAGAACGATGTCACCATCAGCACGGGCGCAGCCACGTACGCTCCTTTCTTGGTTCCCAAGGGCAAGACTTGGACCGTGACCAAGCTGTTCTCCTCTGAATTCCTGTCGGCAGGGGTTCTTGATCCGACGACGACTCCCTACGAAGTTCGCAAGGGCATTCCCGCGGCTGGCGGCAACGGCGGCCACCTGGTTTGCCATGGCAGCGTGAAGGGATCGCCTGTAGCCACGGGTCTGACGGGCTTCGGCTTCAACGTTTACGCAGTCACAGTGAAAGCCTCAAAGTGCAGCCTCAAGAGCGGAAAGTACTGGATGACCGTTATCGCTCAGTGCACCAATGCCAACGACAGCAATTGCACGAACGGCTATCGTGGTTTCACGACCAACGATGACGGCGCAATGGCCCATCATTTTGGAAAACCCGAGCCGGCGAACAACTCGTTCTTCAACTCGGTTTTCTTCGGCGCTACCTGGTCGCCGAGCTCGAACTTCCAGTCCAGCTCTCGGTTCACCGAGGGCGTGGTTGGAACCGCGAAGTAAGAATCAAACTTGACGGGTTCGGGTGTGGCAGGTCACTCGCTATAGACCGGGCCTGATTTTCGGGAGAAGTTTTGGGTCAACCAAAACTTCTCCTTATTTTTTTAAGCATGAGCTTGGAGCAAAGAAGGCAGCGCGTGTTTCGCGATCACGAAAGCTGCTCTGCAGAAAGTTGAGCTCCTTGTACTGAAAGCGAATCGCGATATATATATAGTCTTGAAGTTATGAGCAGTAAAGCCCTAGTCTGATATTACTTTTGAACCCACCGCCGGGCGCACTGCGCCTCTGATGAAAGACTTGAAAGCCGCGCCAATGCTGGATTTTCCTTGACATTCTTTGAAGCGGGCATAGGATTACTGACTGCGTTTACCTTTCAACCTAACTGCAACCCAGTTGTTCGAAATTCAGGAGGACAATAAAGTGAAAAAGCTACTGATTGCAGCGGCGCTCATGGCAGCGCTGACTACCGCAGCAGCGGCGCAAAACAGCCGTCTGCCTCAGGCCAGTTTGGATCGTGAAGTGGATGTCCGTGTTCCGGCACGTGCTGCGGTTCTCGGCAACCCGCCCCGCCAACACGCCCCCACAGAACCCAGCTATTGCAAGCCCTGCTTGTTCTACGCTGGCGATTTTGATTCCAACGCCAGTGACGCCAACGGACTCGCCAACGAGTTCGATGTCACCATCAGCTCAGGCGCGGCCGTCTATGCTCCTTTTATTGTTCCCAAGGGCAAGACTTGGCGCGTGCTTGGACTATTCACCGATAACTTCATGTCCACGCAAACTCTTGATCCTGCGACCAGCCCCTATGAAATCCGCAAGGGCATTCCTGCGGCGGGTGGTAGCGGCGGCAAGCTGGTTTGCCATGGCACGCTGCCTGCAACTGCTATACCGACCGGCTTGATGGGCTTCGGCTTCAACGTTTATGCAGTTTCGGTAAAGGGTATCCGGAAGTGCTGGTTGAAAGAAGGAAAGTACTGGGCATCCGTTGTCCCATTCTGCACCAACCCCAACGACAGCGACTGCACGAACGGCTGGCGCAGCTTTGAGACCAACGACGATGGCGCAATGGCTAACCATGTTGGAAAACCCGAGCCGGCGAACATGTCATTCTTCAACTCGGTTTTCTTCGGTGCTACTTGGTCTCCGAGTTCGAACTTCCAGTCCAGTTCCCGCTTCTCCGATGGCGTGATTGGGACCCACAAACCGTAGAGAGTACTTTTAGGAATCCGCGTGCGGTTCGCACACGGTCTGGTTTCGGGAGATACGTGAAGGCTTCACCCTCACGTTTCTCCCGTTTTCTTGTAAGGAAGGACGGCCACCGGCGGTTGTTTTCTCCTGTGGCTGAGTTCAAAACATAGGCAATACACCCCTATTGCGCTGCGGAGCCGATGCAGCTCTTCGCAGGGGTCACGAACAAAGAGTGATAGTGCGCGTGTGCTAGGATTACAAATTATCCTTATGGATTTTGGAGGTTCGATAAGATGCAGTATCGTTTCCCGCTGGTAATTTTACTTTCCCTCCTGGCTTTTATGGCCCCACTCACAGCTGCCCAGCAACCTCAGCCTGGTGCCCCTGCAGGCAGCACTACGCTTCCGTCCCTTCCCGAGTCGAAAGTGGCGCCCGATGCGGCAGTCATCACCATTCACGGGCTCTGTGGAAATGTCTTCTTGCCAGGGAGCGCGGCTGCGAACAGTTCGTCGGCCGCCTCAAATGCTCCCGCCGATGCCGCGCCGGTGCCCGAAAGCCCGAACCCAAACTGCGAAACCATAATCACTCGCCAGCAATTTGAAACGTTGATCAGGGGAATCAGTCCTGTGGACCCGCAATTTGCGCGTGGGTTCGCCAGGGATTATCCCGAGACTTTGATGTTTGCCCGCAAAGCCATTGAAGTTGGCCTCGACAAAGACCCAGGCGTTCAAGCGCTGCTACAGTACCGGTACCAGCAGGCGCTGTATTCGATTTTCAAGGCGACCCTGACACGCAAGGCGAAGAACTTGTCCGACGCCGAGCTCGAAAAATTTTACAATGATAATCGCGCACGATACGAGGTGTTTGGTCTGCTGCGCATCCATGTGCCCAACCAGAAGAAGCACACTCCAGCACCGGGATCCTCAACGCCACCTAAAATCGACGTAGCCGCGGATGAGGCCGCCATGAAATCTGTGGCAGAGAAGATTCGAGCGGAGGCTGTAGCCGGCGGCGACTTTGAGACTTTACAGGCGAAGGCCTACAGGCTGGCCGGAGAGACCGAAGAACCTCCCGATCCCGATTTGGGCGATAAGTGGACCCGGGACAATTTTCCGGCAGACTCTCAGTCAGCAGTGTTTGGTCTGAAGCCGGGCCAGGTTTCGCAACCGATCCACAACGCAAACGGCTGGCACATCATCAAAGTGGTCTCCAGAAAGACGGTTCCGTTGAGCGAAGCCGCGGACATGACTCGTGGCATGGTTGTAGGGGATCAAGCCAATTCGTTGCGCAAGGCCCTCAAAACCGAACTGAATGACCAGTATTTCGTTTCCCCTGTGGCAAACGAAGCTAAAGCACCATTGGAATAGGCTCGCAATCGGGGCGGTATTTGGCACTTTGCCAGAGAGCGAGGAAGTGCCAAGTGCCCGTCTCGCTCTTGCCTTCGTGGCAAGAATTTCACCCAGCACTCCAATTTGGCCAGTCGAATGGACCAAAAGAAAACCAATCTTACAGTTGCTGCTTGCCTGTTGCTGTTGATTGCCACGTTGGCGATCTATAGCCGGGTTCGGAGCAATCCGTTTACTGCCTTCGACGACCAAACCTACATCACCCGAAACCTTCATGTGCAGGCGGGAGTGACTTGGAAGACAGTTACCTGGGCCCTGAAGTCCACGGAGCAGTCCAACTGGCATCCGCTGACCTGGTTGTCCCACGCTCTGGACTGCCAGATCTACGGATTGAATCCGGTCGGACATCATTTCACCAGCGTCTTCATCCATACCCTCAACGTTCTGCTGCTGTTTCTGCTGTTGCTGTGGGTCACAGGTCGCCCGGGACGAAGCTTGCTGGTGTCGGCTTTATTCGCGCTCCATCCTCTGAATGTTGAATCTGTCGCCTGGATTGCCGAGCGCAAAAACGTCCTCAGCACACTATTCTTCCTGTCGGCGCTAGGAGCCTATGGCTGGTACGCAGCGAAACCTGGCGTAAAGCGCTATTTACTCGTGGCCGCATTGTTCGCCTTGGGCCTGGCCGCGAAGCCCATGGTCATTACCTTACCTTTTGTACTTTTGCTGCTGGATTTCTGGCCTCTGCAAAGAATTCAGGGCTGGGGACCTGCAACATCAGCTCAACAAGGAAGCAAGAACCGAAAGCAACAAACGGAAAACGACAGCCTCGCTTCTCGATCGGTTTTGCCCGTGCTACCGATGTCACGTCTGCTCCTCGAAAAACTGCCGCTGCTGATATTTTCCGCGGGCAGCGCGATCATCACCGTCATCGCGCAACGCTCCGCTGCCCTCCGCTCGCTAAGCCAGATTCCCCTCGACGAACGCCTGGAAAACGCCGTCTATTCCTATGCCTTGTATATCTGGAAGGCGTTATGGCCTACACAACTAGCTTTGTATTATCCCCACCCCACCAGCACTCTGAGCGTATGGCAACTGGGATTGGCGGTTTTGTTTTTGCTGGGCGTAAGCGCATTCGTCTGGAACCAGCGCTCCGCTCGGCCATACCTGATAGCCGGATGGCTCTGGTACTTGGGCACTCTGGTGCCCGTGATTGGCATCGTTCAGGTCGGCGATCAGGCGCTGGCCGATCGCTACGCCTATGTGCCACTGATCGGGATTTTTGTGATGATCGTCTGGGGCATCGCGGATTGGGCTGACTCGCGAGCTGTGAATTTCCAATTGCGAGGAGCGGTCGCAACAGTGATCCTCGCCGCTCTCTCATTCCTTACCTGGCGTCAGATCGGTTACTGGCGAAGTGACTACGACCTCTGGACGCACACCCTGGAAATCACCAAGGTGAATTACCTCGCCGAAGCGAACCTTGCAGGGACACTGCGCAAGCTTGGCCGCGCCGAGGAGGCATTGCCTCACTACCAGGCTGCGGAAAGACTGAATCCGGGACAGCCTGCCCGGCACATCAACCTGGCGGCTGATCTGGCAGAGTCCGGGAACTTGCAGGATGCCATCGCGGAATATGAAATCGCTGCGGAGTTGAACATCGAGCCCCGCACCCAATCCCGTATCTATGAAAGCATTGCTGCCTTGAGCGCCGCACTGGCCGACTACGCTACCGTGCGAGAGAGTTACAAGCAGGCATGGCAGGCCGACCCCCAGCATGGTCCAGAAATGATTCAGGCTCTCACTGAGGACACGACCACTCGGCCAACACCTGGCGGCTTCTATTCACTGGGATACCTTTTGGAGCTGGCTGGCAAATTGCCCGAAGCTCGCGATGCTTATGCACAGGCACTCAAGTTGGATCCCGGCCTTGCCGAAGCCAAACAGGCAATGGATGCTCTGGATCGTGCTCCAAAATAGTTGTCCACAAGCGCATCAAAACTCCCGCTTGACGCCGCCCCGGTCTTCGTACTATGTTGCGATTACACCGGAAAGGAGGTGGTCGAATGACAAGTTCTGATTGTAGTAACTGTAGTGGGAGTCTAAGACCAGGTGAGGTGGCTGAGACTTAGAGCTGGTTGCTCTAAGCGGGGCTTCGGGCGCTGATCGAACGACGACGCCAGAAGCTACAGCCCGCACACTAACCGGTGAGTTTGGACTCGATTCTGGCGTCGGTCGCGCTGGAACTTCGAGTTGGTACCCGGAGTTGCCGTAGAGGCCACGTAGAGTGACCACCTCTTGGTCAATCCCAAACAGTCCACCGGGCGGCCCGTGCTTCTCTAAAGCGCGGGCCGTTCTGTTTCTGGAGTAATCATCTCCCCGAATCACCCGTGGTCAAGAATCGGTCCAGAGAAAATGCGCCCGAACCTTTCACCAGAATCGCCAGCGCGATGGCGATGGCCAAAATGTGATATTCGAATCCTTCACCTTTTTGGTTGCCACCCCAGTTCATGAAGAGACCATTGTGCCGGTGGACCATGCAGATGGCCACGACCATATTGCAGATAATCCCAAAGGCCGCAATGCGCCCCAGGAATCCGAATAGCAATCCCAGCCCGCCAAAGAACTCCGCTGCAATGGCGAGGAACGCAAAAGGCGCTGGAATGCCCATGCTGGTGAAGAAACCCATGGTACCGCTGAAGCCGTAACCGCCAAACCAGCCCAGCATTTTCTGGGCGCCATGCGCGAAAAACACGATTCCGAGCACTAACCGCAGGAATGCGATGGTATGGCTATTTCGTGTGTTGACGATTTTTTGAAACATTACGTGTCCTCTCTTTCGTTTTTACTTCTGCACTCTGTCAAATCCTTGGCGGATCACAGCTGCGGTATCCGCTGCCAGCGGAAGCTGGCCGACCTCGTGGGGCGCAAACCAGCGGGCCTCAGCCGCATCGCCCGCTGCGCGGAGTTCTCCAGCCGAACAATGACACAGAAAATCAATCAGCACATAGTGATAGCGGATGCGCTGGTCCGCATTGCGTATCACGCGATCAAACACGCCCAGCAGTTCCCCCACTTCGACGGTCAGGCCGGTTTCTTCCAGAGCTTCCCGTGCGGCGGCCTGACGCAGCGTCTCTCCCAGTTCAAGGACACCTCCCGGCAGCGACCACTCTCCGGCCAGCGGTGGGTGGACACGTTTCACCAGCACAACCCGCTCCTGTTCAATGATGATCGCGCCAACGCCGACTAAGGGTGAATCTGGATACTCACGTTTTATCACGTCGCGATTCTAAAGCATCGTCCCCCGCCATGTTTTCCTTCGCTGTGGTTAAATTGACTTTCCATGTCCCTGGAAGAATACAAACGCAAGCGGCGCTTTGAGGAGACGCCGGAGCCCCCGCCCAAGGTGGAGAAGAAAACCGGGCACCGCTTCGTGGTGCAGAAGCACCGTGCCACGCGTCTGCACTACGATTTCCGCCTGGAAATGGAGGGCGTGCTCAAATCCTGGGCGGTTCCGAAGGGCCCGTCTCTTGACCCCGCTGATAAACGCTTGGCCATGCAGGTGGAAGATCATCCGGTTTCATATTTCGATTTTGAAGGAACCATTCCCCAAGGCAACTATGGCGCAGGCACGGTGATGGTGTGGGATGTAGGCACATGGGAACCGCTCTCGCCGCAAACGGTGAATGGGAAGTATGTTCCCGCAACCGAGGCCGAAGCAGCAGCCATGCTGAAAAAAGGAGACCTCAAATTCCGGCTGCACGGAAAAAAGCTGAACGGCGACTTTGCATTAGTCCATATTCGTTCCCGCCGCTCCGACAGCAAAGGCACCGAGTGGCTGCTGATCAAGAAAAAAGATGAACACGTGTCCGAAAAGTATGACATTGACCAGTACGACAGCTCGGTTCTAAGCAAGCGCAGCCTGGCCGAGATTGCAGGCGACGCGAAATCGGCGCAGTGGACCAGCAGCCCACCAGTGTCGCGCGGAAAACTGAAAGCCGCATGGCTTGCGGACACACTAGCCAAGCTGGACAAAAAGAAAAGCGCCGGCCCTAAAAAAAAAGTAAACGAGCATAAGCCAACCCCTGTGTATCCCGTGCCCCCTGTGGTTAAAGACCTACCGGGAGGCGTCCGCAAACCCATGCCAGCAGCGATTCATCCCATGCTAGCCACAGCCGTAGAAAAGCCGTTCGACGGAGAAGAATGGCTATTCGAAATTAAGTGGGATGGTTATCGCGCCGTTGCATTTGTCGAAAACGGGAAAGTTCGCTTGGTTTCCCGCAACCAAAACGACCTCACCGCACAATATCCGGAACTCGCCGAACTGCCGAAACTCGTGAAAGCGAAAACCGCCATCCTCGACGGTGAAATCGTCGTTCTGGACGAACAAGGCCGTCCTTCCTTCAGCCTGATGCAGCAGCGCACCGGCATCCGCGCGCATGGGCGCAGGACCGCGCCGCGCCCCGAGCTCCCCGTAAAGTATTACGTTTTTGACTTACTCTACTTGGACGGCTATGACCTGCGCCGTATGCCCCTGGAACAACGCAAGGACCGTCTGACTCAAGTTATCGTTCCAAGCGAAATGGTCCGCTATTCCGAACATTTTTCCGGGGGCTTGACGCTTTTCGCGGCAGCCAAACAAAAAGGTCTGGAAGGGATTCTGGCTAAAAAGCGGGCCAGCGTGTACGAAGAACGCCGAACTCATGAATGGCTGAAAATTAAAGTCACGCAAACTCTGGATTGCGTCATCGGCGGCTACACCGATCCTGAGGGCAGCCGCCAGTACTTCGGATCACTTGTGCTCGGCCTTTACGATGACAAGGGCAAGTTAATTCACGTAGGACAGGCCGGCACGGGGTTTGATCAGAAGGCACTCAAAGAAATTTGGCAGGTTCTGAAGAAACGCGAGACCAAGCGCGATCCATTTGACGGGCCGGTGGATGCCGCCAACGTGCATTGGGTGAAACCAGAACTGGTCGCTGAGATCAAATTTGGCGAATGGACCCACGAAACCACAGAAGGCGGAAAGAAGTTGCGTGCGCCAGTGTTCATGGGACTACGAGACGACAAGAATCCGAAAGAATGTACTCTTGCAGACCAAGGCGCCGAAGATCCCGGCTAGGCACACGTGGGGACAGCCGCCCCCGGCTGTCCAGCGGAGCAAAGCTCCGCAGTTAAGTGGCAAACATCCGGCCTTACTTGATGTCCTTCATCGCCAGGAGCGATCCATAATCCCGGCCAGTGGAAGGCTCCACGGCCCGCGCCACAACCCCATCGAAAGCATCCCGAAATTCCGGATACTTTGCCAGCAGGGCTTGGATGACCGCGGTATTCTCCTGGAATGACAGCGCGGTATTCGACACATCAGGCCACTGATACTTTACGACCAGATCCAAATCCTGCCCCACTCCTAATGGAAACAAGGTGACCAAACGGTGGGACTTGCCAGCGGCCACAAGGTCAATCGTAGCGCCGCTGACCGGCAGATCCAGCGGCTTTACTGTTTCCGACTCGTCGGACAACTTATCGGTCATCTGCGTGTACATGAAGGCGACGGGAACAGCGATATCGCGTGCCTCAATGTAATAGAGCCACGCATTGCGGTTCTGTCCTTTGGCCTTGAAGGCGCGCGCATGTTCAGCAAACCAGTTCGCATCATGTCCGGCAACTTGAGTTTCCTTCACGTAAAAGCCCGCCATCTTCCACTCCTTCCCCTCCTGCTGTAATACGAATGAGACCGTAACGGGCTGTTTTGGAGTGGGCACGTCCAGGGTCACAACCGCGTAGTTGCCAGGCGGCAGGTTGGGAATAACGAAGACAGCGCTGTCGGCAGTTTGTCCTTTGGCACCGAATACGCCACACAGAAATTCGGCCCGTTCGAAGGGTGCCGTGCCTTCTGCTTTTAACAGAAACGGAGAGCGGGGGGCTGCCTGCGCTGCCGAAAAATTCGCCTGATTGTTTTTGACCGCAGTTTCGACGCCGGAAAAATCCGAAGCCATGCTGGCAATCGAGTTCTGCTTCATTCCGCTGAGATCGCCGTGAGCAGCCATATCGAAATAGCGTTTGGCCGCGCTGGTCAGCACGGTGCGGATCGGTTCGTCCATATCACCCGCAGTCAGGCAGGTTTGGGCGTGCGAGATCCTGGCCCCAGCCAGTAAAGTGATCACAGCAAGGACAATTGCTCTTGCGGTCCGCGAAGGTTCCGGTAATGGGCAGTTCATCCCGTCTATTCTAGAACGGCTTCAGCCCCTTCAAACAATACGATGGTGCTGCCGCTGGGTGGCGAGGGATTCTACGATTGGTGGAAAGGCATGGCAGGCTCACAAAGCGGGAATTACTTACGAAGTAAAGACAATCAGAAACCGACTAGACGCCCAGCTTCTTGACTTCCTCGGTGTAGTACTTGCGGTAGAGGATGTCCCACTCCTGGCTGCCTTCAAGAATGGTGCGCTTCTGGCTTTCGATCTTTAGACGAGCTGCTTTGTCTATTCTCTCTTCCTGGTTGAGGACTTCTTCCAGAATCTTACGCACTTCCAGGCGGATGGTGTTGCGGTCTTCGACAAAATCCAGCTCATCCATCTCCGCCAACGCGTCGGTGACCACGTGCGCTACTTTGTTCGATTTGTCGCGGCTGACTCTCACAGCACCGCCTTATATTTCCGAACCAGTTCGCTTTTCACCTTGCGGAACATCTCCTGATAATTCGCCCCGGTGCGATTCATTTCATCGGCATAGGCTTCCAGGATCACGCGCACTTCGTCATTGATGCGGTCCTCGAGCGAGAACTCCTCCAGCATCGCGGCATGCACTTTCTGTGTGACCGCGTCGGCTGCCTTGGTCTCGATAAACTCGCCTGCAATCAATTTTTTTGTGACTTCACGGGCCGCGTAGGCCACATACTCTTTGGACAAAAGCATGGTGAGGGTTGGAAGTACCTTGTGAAACAAATAGTGTAGCACAGCACGCGCGGCGGTCACCGCGACTATCGGCCAACGGCTATTCCGGCATACAATGCATTTATTCAGGCCTTTCATGTCTCCATTCCCCGACGATCTCGGCAGCCTCAAAGACGATATGGTTGCCTTCATTGAGGGCCACGGCCTGCTGCGCTTCCCTGGCTTCGTGGATTACGAAGAAGTGCAAACCGTCATGTGGAAAGCGGGCGACAATCCCGACGCTTGGAAGGATTTTGTCGAACTGGCAAAAGCCGCCGGTGCGCCATTTGTCGTAATGGATTCCTGGCGTCTTGACGGTGACGAACTGGACGCTACGATTGAGCGCCTCCGCGAGGCGAAGTTTAGTAGTGATGAGGATGTGGAAGAGGCGCGCTGGCTGCGCACTTACAACGGCAAGACCGGATTTGTGCAATTGGGGTTTGCCCACCAGGGCGTGATGATGGTGTACGAAGCTTCCACTCCATGGTACGACCGCTATCAGAACATCCTCGAAATGGCCGATGATTTTGCCGGCTTCCCCCTCGACGAGTCCGGCTTAGATGAAGACGTTTAGGAGCTTTCCGGTGCCGGGCATCCAAACCTTGTCGTTGGCCCTTGGTCGCCAGTCGTTGGTGTGTGAGCGGCGACCGACTAACGACCAACGACTTTGTTATATGCCCCCACTACGAATAGCACGTTGATGAAATGGCTCCCCAAAACCGCCGATGCCGCCCGCACCAAACTTCTGGCTGCAGAGCTGGCTGCAAACGCCAGTCTCGGCCTCAAAGACGCCCGCACTCTGGCCCGCCTGCTGGTGATGCGCGGCCTTGATGATCCTGAGACGGCGGAGCGATTTCTCAGCCCTTCTCTCTCTCACCTGCACTCGCCCTATCTCATGTCGGGCATGAAGGCTGCCGTCGAGCGCCTTGATGCTGCCATCGAACGCAAGGAAGGCATTCTGATCTATGGCGACTACGACGTGGACGGCACCACTGCAATCGTCATCTTGAAAACCGCGATCGAACTCTGCGGAGGCTCCGCTGACTTCCACGTTCCGCACCGCATCAAGGAAGGTTATGACCTGCGCGGCGATGTCATTGAGCGGGCCGCCGCCGCTGGCATTCATCTGATCATCAGCGTGGACGCCGGCATTCGTGCCATTGCTGCCGCCGAGACTGCGCGCCGCCTCGGCGTGGATCTAATTGTCACCGACCATCATCTTCCCGGCCACGATGGCACACCTCACGCATTGGCAGTACTGAATCCGAATCAGGCGGGCTGCGACTATCCCTGCAAAGCGCTGTGCGGCGCCGGCGTTGCATTCAAGCTGGCACAGGCGCTGATGGAAAAACGACTGGCAGGCCGGGATCAGGAGCCGTTGCTGAAGTCGTTCATGAAGATGGTGGCCATCGCTACTATCGCCGACTCGGTGCCTCTCACCGGCGAAAATCGTGTGTTCGCCAAGCTTGGTCTCGAAGCTCTTCGCTCGGCGGTTAATCCCGGCCTTCACGCTCTGCTGGAAGTCGCCCAACTTGGCGGACGTCCGCTCACAGCGGGCGAAGTTGGCTTTCGGATTGCGCCGCGCATTAACGCCGCCGGTCGCATGGATATTGCGGGAGACGTGATCGAACTCTTCAGCGTCAAAGATCGTGTCCGGGCCCGCGAAATTGCTGCCAAGCTGGACAAACTCAACTCCGAGCGTCAGGAAGAAGAGCGACGCATCGTCGAAGCTATCCATTTGCGATTCGAACAGGAGCCGGCACTGCTGGACTCTTTTTGCCTGGTGATTGACGGCGACGGATGGCACCGTGGAGTGATTGGCATTACCGCCTCACGTGTGGTCGAGCGCTATGGCCGCCCTGCGCTGGTCGTTTCGTGTGACGGCGACGCCGCACACGGCTCAGGCCGCTCCATTCGCGCGTTCCATCTTTTGAATGCATTGGAATCGTGCGCTCCGCTGTTCACACGCTTTGGCGGACACGCGCATGCCGTCGGCTTTTCTTTGCCGACATCGAACCTGCCCGCGCTGTGTACTCATCTAGACAATTACGCCCGGACCCGCCTCACACTCGCGGATTTCGAGCCCACGCTTGATCTTGATGCTGAACTTGATCTTGATGAAGTCACGCTCGACTTATTTCAGGCATTGCGCCGTCTAGAACCTTTTGGCATGGGCAACCCGGAGCCGGTATTTTCTTCGAGTAATGTTCGACTGCTCGCTCCCCCGCGCATTCTGAAAGAAAAGCACGTGAAGCTGCGGCTGGCCTCGAACCCCGTCGGCGGGGATCGCAAGGAAGGGCCCGCCAGCAATGTAATTCCATATACAGCCTTGGGCTGGCGCATGGCCGACCGCATCCAGCAGGCCCAACTGCTCCCCGGCGACGCACTCGACGTGGCCTTCACCCTCGATCACAACGACCATCCTGATTATGGTGGATTGGAGCTGACCTTGCGAGACTTTAAGGCAGTGCACCCTTCCCACCAAGGAGACACAGAGTCACAGAGAAAGTCTCTCGAAGTCTGTTGAAGGGATTTATCTCTGTGACTCCGTGGTGAAAGGACTTGTCTCTCCTGGGAACAAAACCCGCTCCTGAGTTGTCACTAAGCATAAGGACTGTCCATTGATAGACTCCTCGCATAGCTGGAGGCTTCGTATGCGCAAGTTCATGCTGGTGATTCTGGTCGCCGGATTTTCCATCGCAGCATTTCCGCAGAAAAAATCGGATTCATCTTCGGTCGCCGAAGCCGAGACAGCTGGACGGCTTCCCGTGAAACGCGTGGTGCTCTACAAAAATGGCGTTGGATACTTCGAGCATTCGACGCGGGTTCATGGCAATCAGGACTTGGCCATTGATTTCACCACGGGGCAACTCAACGATGTACTGAAGTCCCTGACGGCAGTGGACCTGGGCGAGGGGCGGATCTCCAGCGTGCGTTACAACTCCATCGCTCCGCTCGATGAGCGCCTGAAAGCACTTCGCCTGCCCTTTGGCGAGCAGGTTACCCGATCCGATTTCCTCACAGCACTGCGCGGCGCCCGCGTCGAAGTGCGCAACGGTTCAGACAACGCAGCCGGGCGGCTCCTGAGCGTCGAAAAAGAAAAAAGATTCAACGAAAAAGGTGATTCTTACGAGGTCACCGAGTTCTCGGTCATCACCGATACCGGCGACATGCGGAATTTTGATCTCGGCCCCGCCACCTCGGTTCGGCTGGCAGAAGGCGATTTGAACGACGAAGTTGGGAAGTATTTGAACCTGATCGGCTCCTCCCGCGCCCGCGATCTGCGCCGCATGACGATCTCCGCCACCGGCAACGGGGATCGCGACATTTTTGTCAGCTACATCAGCGAAGTTCCGGTTTGGAAGAGTACTTACCGCATCATCCTGCCGGAAAAGCCGGAGGAAAAACCTTTGCTCCAAGGCTGGGCGATTGTTGACAACACGGTGGGCGAGGATTGGAAAGACATCCAACTCTCGCTCGTGGCTGGGGCGCCGCAGTCGTTTATTCAGGACATTTCACGGCCGCTCTATACTCGCCGGCCGGTCGTCCCGCTACCCCAGGCGGCCATGCTTAACCCGCAAACTCAGGAAGCATCGATGAGTCCCCTTCCTCCTTCTCCTTCGTCGGAAACAGTCGAAGTCAGCGCCGAGTCGATGGCACCGTCGGCCGGGGGAGGGATCGGGGCAGGGATTGTTGCTCAAAGAGACCAACTCCAACAGTTCGCCCGTCTCAGTCCCGGTGTCGCCTTGGCTAAGCAGCAAGCTGAGGCTGAAGCCAAGGAGTTGGGCGACTATTTCGAATACAACCTGACGCAGAAGATCACGATTGGCAAGAATCAGTCTGCTCTGGTGCCGATCCTGCAATCCCGCATCGATGCCGAGAAGGTCACTATCTGGAATGAGAACTCTCGCGAAATTCGGCGGGCTCTTTGGATCACAAACTCGAGCGGCCTGACTCTCGACTCCGGTACCTTCAATATTCTCGACCGCGATACCTTTGCCGGAGAAGGCCTGATCGAAACGGTTCATCCTGCTGAGCGCCGTCTCATCTCCTACGCTGCTGATCCCGCCCTGCAGGTCACGATGGAGCAGGAATCTAGCGAGAGACCCATTACTCGCATTCGCATTGTTAAGGGCCTGATGTACATCATTCGCGAGCAGCGTGACAGCCGTAAGTACACTTTGCACAATGCCGATACGAACGCTCGCGACGTGGTCATCGAGCATCCTGCGCGGGAAAATTGGAAACTGGTCACAGGGCCAAAGCCCGAAGAAATCTCCGCTTCGTATCTTCGCTTTCGCGTGCCCGTCCCAGCGGGACAGACGGGCGAGCTGCACATCGAGGAATACCATCCCGAAAGCAGTGAATTTGCGTTGACCAACCTCGACGAGAAACAGGTTGCGTTTATCACCCAGCAACGGCAGATCACGCCCGCCATGCAAGACGCTTTCCGCCGCGTCCTGGAACAAAAGAATAAGGTCGATAGCTTGGGGACGCAAATCAAGAATCGCCAGCACGAGGTTGAAGCCATCACCAAAGACCAGGCGCGCCTGCGCGAAAACATGAAAGCGCTGAAAGGCAGCGCGGAAGAAAAGGCCCTACTGCAGCGTTACACTCACCAACTCGAAACCCAGGAAGACAGGCTCAATGCGTTGACCAAAGAGATCTCAGATCTAGTAGAGAAGCAGACCCAGGCCCGCGCTCAGTTGGACCAGATCGTACAATCGATCGGCTTGGACGACAAATTCTAAGGCGCAAAGCCAACTCACAACAGAGCAACAGAGAAAAGGCAGAAGGTTTCTCTGTGACTCTGTGTCTCCGTGGTGAAGCACCGACAGCCTACCTAGTACACTTATCTCCAGATGCCGCGATACTTGTCCCACCTGCGTCGCTGGTTTGCTGGGGCCTTCATCGGCGCCGTGTTGCTGGTGACTGGAGCATATTTCTACGGGCGGCACCGGGTGCAGAATGCGTTGAAGCAAGTCCCGGAGAAAATCGGCCTTGAGGTCAAACAAAGTGCGACCGGCTTCACTGTGTCCAAATCGGAGCAAGGACGTACGCTGTTCACCATCCGGGCAGGCAAGGCAATTCAATTCAAGCAGGGACGCCGCGCCGAGTTGCACGACGTCGAAATCATCGTTTATGGCCGCGATTCCAGCCGGTTTGACCGTATCTCCGGAAGCGACTTCGAGTACGATCAACAGACCGGGGACGCTACCGCCAAAGGCGACGTAGAGATTGACCTGGAAGCGAACCCCTCGGGCCTGACCAATCCCGACCAGGCCCCTCCCAAAGACCTCAAGAACCCTATCCATCTCAAAACCAGTGGCCTGGTCTTCAACCAGAAGACGGGCAACGCCTATACCCGGGAGAGAATCGATTTCCGTCTTCCTCAAGTGAGTGGTTCCGCAGTGGGAGTGACTTATGTGGCCGCCAGCAACGATCTCACACTCAGGTCGGAAGTCAGTCTGGCGTTCAGCGGGCCGACCGCGGGAAAGGTTACAGCCACGAATGCAGTCATTCACAAGAATCCGCGGGTTGTCATCCTGGCAAACGCGCGTGTGCAGAACGGCACCCAGCACTCTGAGGCGGACGCAGCCACACTCTATCTTCGCGAGGACAACACGATAGGCCGCGTTGTCGCTCTTGGGAATGTACGAATCGACTCCTCAGGAACTGCGCCTTCGCAGGCGCAAGCCTCTCAGCTTGAACTGAATATGTCCGCTCAGCGTTCGACCATCCAAACCGCAGTCCTGACCGGGGATGTCCACTTTTCAAGAACGGGAGCAGAACCGATGGAAGGCAGTGCGGCATTGCTGCGACTCATGTTTGGACAGAATAATTCCGTCACCCAGGCCCGCGCTCAGGACCACGTACATCTACTGCGGCACCCAAGCCCAGCTTCCGCGAATGCGCAGGATCTTGAAGTCCATGCCTCCACGCTGGACATGTTCTTCAATGCCGACCACCAGTTTGAGCATGCCCAGGCCTCAGGAGAGACGCAAATCACCCTACAACCTGCGAATGCGGCCAACGCGGGACAGCGAACTACAGTGAGCGCTGACACTTTTGACGCCCGCTTCGATAGTGCCGGGCAACTTGCCTCGGTGCATGGAGCGCCCAACGCCCGCATCGTTAGCCAGTTTCCAAAGCAGCGCGACCGGGTCAGCACCAGTGACGTAGTGGACGCAGTTTTTCAGCCCGGCGGCGGGATTCAGTCCATTGAGCAGCAAGGCCACCTCGCGTACGTTGACGGAGAGCGCAAAGCCAGCGGAGATCACGCCCGCTACACTCCCGCCGACCAGGTGCTGGTGCTCACTGGATCTCCTCGTGTGACCGAAGGCGGCATGAGCACGTCCGCGCGCAGCATACGATTTAACCGCAGTACCGGAGACGCTTTGGCCGAAGGCGATGTGAAGACCACCTACAGTGATCTAAAGCCACAGGCCGGGGGCGCGCTTCTATCAGCATCCAGTCCGATCCATGTGACGGCACACTCCATGACCGTGCATAACGGATCGCATGTTGCCATCTATGCGGGAAACGCCCGTCTATGGCAGGACGCCAACGTAGTGCAAGCGCAGTCCCTCGAATTCGACCGCGACCACCGTTCCATGGTGGCGCAAGGGACCGTAGCCTCTAACTCGTCACCCAAAATGCTTGTTTCAACCACGCTGGTGCAGACCGACAAAAGTGGCAAGACGACGCAGGTGGCGATGACTTCCCAGCATCTGACCTATGCCGACAATGACCGCCAGGCACATTTCGACGGCGATGTTGTCGCAAAGTCTGGGGACATTACCATCACAGCTCAGAAAATAGACGCGATCCTGCAGGCGCGTGGCTCCGGAAATCAGCCTCAAGGCGTGGCAGGAAAATTGGACAAAATCATTGCCCGACAGCAAGTTGTGATTACCCAGCCCGGTCGCCGCGCTGAGGGTGAACTGCTTGCTTACACAGCGGCGGAGGACAAGTTTGTACTGAGCGGCGGTTCGCCTAGCATTTTTGATGCCGAACACGGCAAGATTACCGGGGTTTCGTTGACTTTCTTTAGACACGATGATAGGGTGCTGGTTGAAGGCAACGATTCATCCCCCACCATTACTCAAACGCAAGTGGCACGATAAATGCGTACACTGGCCACCGACGAAATTGCCAAGTCCTACCGTGGTCGCCGAGTTGTAAACGGGGTCAGCCTTCGCGTCGAACAAGGTGAAGTTGTTGGTTTACTTGGACCTAACGGTGCTGGCAAGACAACAACCTTCTACGCAATCGTGGGCCTGGTGCCTCCAGATACAGGCCGGGTTCTAATCGACGAAGACGATATTACTGATGTGCCCATGTACCTCCGGGCCCGCCGGTATGGCATCAGCTATCTCCCACAAGAAGCTTCGGTTTTCCGCAAGCTTACCGTGGAGGAAAATATCCTCGCGGTCCTCGAAGCACAGCCGGTTTCCTGGCATGAACGCCGCGAGAAGATGGAAAAGCTGATTGACCAGTTGGGACTGGAGCACATCCGCCAAAATCGAGGATATGCGCTGTCCGGAGGCGAGCGCCGCCGGGTCGAGATCGCCCGCGCTCTTTGCATCAATCCGACATTTATTCTGCTGGACGAGCCTTTTTCAGGGATTGACCCCATTGCAGTACTCGATCTGCAGAAAATTATCAGCGACCTGAAAGCCGGCGGAATCGGCGTGTTGATTACTGACCATAACGTGCGGGAAACACTTTCTGTCACTGACAGGGCATACATCATCAATGAAGGCCGCATCTTTAGGCAGGGAACGCCGGAACAATTAGGCAGCGACCCCGAAGTCCGGCGAGTGTATCTGGGGGAGAGTTTTTCGTTGGTATGAAGGAGGTCGTTGGTCCTTCGTCGTTAGTCGTTCGCAAAGGCGTCACGGCGTGACCTCTGTGGTTCTTTTAACGTCGCTGTAACGAAGTTCAGAAAGAATATTAAGGGCGGGCGACGAACGACCAAGGACGAACGACCGCATTTGGTTTTGAATTATGGTGATGTTGCAACACAAATTGAGCCTCAAGGTCTCGCAGCGTCAGATCCTGACGCCGGGCCTGGTGCAGATGGTCAGCGTTCTTGCGCTCAACAAGCTTGAGCTCCGGGACATGATCACCGCCGAAATGGTGGAGAACCCTGTCCTTGAGGAGCTCGAAGACACAGTTCCCCTCATTGACGATGTAAATCGCCGCGAAGAAGATCGCGATCGTCCCGCGCCCGAGCCTAGCGTCACCGCGCCGGAAGAAAAAAAGGATCCGTTCGAGGAAATTGATTTTGGCTCCTTCTTCCAGGACTACCTCGATCCCGGCTATCGCAGCTCGCGCGAGATGGAGGACATCGAGCGGCCATCCTTCGAGAATTTCCTTTCGAAACCTTCCACTCTCACGGATCACCTGGTCTGGCAACTGGGTTCGATTCCGATGACGTCGGAAGTGCGCGAAGCCGCCGAACTGGTCCTCGGCAACCTGAACGAAGACGGATACCTGATTGCCAGTGACGACGAGTTGATGGGCGTTGTGCCGGCCAGCCCGCCGGAATCCGACGCTGCCATCGTGGAAAATGTTTTCAAGGAAGCTACCGCGCTGGGCTTGAGTTCTGTAGATGCGGCTGCGGATACAGCCGAACTTGCCGCAGTCCCTGAGCCCGAAATCTCTGGAGTCGATTCTTCAGAAGGTATTCTGAGCGACGAGTTGCCGGTTGCAGCGTGGAATGACCCTGCGCTCATTTCTGAAACTGCAAGCGCCGGATCTGCGACCGTTGCGACGCCGGAAAAAGCCGCCACGCCGGCTGTCGCTCCCCACCCCACATTCAAGCCGAACTTCAGCCTAGCCGATCTCCACGAGGCCATGGCAGTGGTCAGGCAGCTCGATCCACCAGGTGTTGGGTGCCGCGACCTGCGGGAGTGCCTCCTGTGCCAGTTGCGCTATCACCAGCAGCAACTGGAGTTGCACAAGAATGGAAATGCCGAAGCGACGGCGCAAGTACTGGCTGATGCAGTGGCGATCGTTGACCAGCATCTGCGCGCGGTCCAGAACAAGCAGCATAAAGAAATCGCCCGCGCTCTGGCCCGGCCGGTAGAAGCCGTGCAACAGGCTCTCGATTACATCCGCACCCTCGATCCGCGGCCCGGATTGCAATACAACAAGACCCAGCCCCGCCTCATCGAACCTGATGTGGCGTTCGTGAAACACGGCGACGAGTGGCTGGTCATCATGAACGATGAGGACGTGCCTCAACTCCGCCTCAATCCGGCCTACAAACGTCTGCTGACCAAAGATGGCAACGACAAGGACACGCGCAACTACGTCAAAGAGCGATACAAGAGCGCCATCCAGCTGATCAAGAACATCGAACAGCGCAAGCAGACTATCGCCAAAGTTTGCTACAGCATCCTCGCCCGGCAGCAGGACTTCCTGGAAAAAGGCATCGATGAACTGAAGCCCATGATGATCAAGGAAGTCGCCGAGGAAATCGGCGTTCATCCTTCCACGGTCAGCCGCGCCGTCTCCAGTAAATATGTTCACACTCCGCAGGGTGTGTTTGAGCTGCGTTACTTCTTCAGCGAAAGCGTAAACGGCCCTGAAGGTGGCAACACATCTCTGCTGATTCTCAAACGACGGGTGAAGAAAATTATCGAAGAGGAAGATCCGGCCCGGCCTTTGACCGACGAGCAGATCACACGTATTTTGCAGTCGCAGGGCATCCAAGTCACCCGTCGCACCGTCGCGAAATACCGCGAAGACATGCGCATTCCGAGCACACATCAAAGGAGGATCAAGAAGTGACCCTAAGGCTGTCTTAACCGCAGAGCCCAGGTAAACGAACCATTGCATTCAAGGAGAGGGGCACTCATGAACGTCGAGTACACGGGCAGGCATTTCGAGATCACACCTACCATCCGCAAAGATGTTGAATCTGGCCTAACGAAAATCCGCAAAATCTTAGCTGATAAATTCGAGACCAAAGTCGTGCTCGCCGTCGAGAAACGCCGCCACAAAGCCGAAATCACCATCAGCCCTCGCAACGGGCCCCTGGTGGGGCTGGCCCAGGCGGGCGATATGCCTTCTGCCGTAAGCCAGGCACTGGATCACCTGGAAAAACAAGCGGTGAAATACAAGACCCGCTGGCGCACGAAGACACGCCATAATCACAAGAGCGCAAGCCCCAAAAAGTGGAACGGAGACGTGCTTGCGCAGGAATCCGTCGCGGCTTCTGTCGGCCTCTCCCAAGACACCTCGATTGATGTAGTCGTACACAAATTTCCCGCCGTGGCCAGGACAACGGAAGTCCACCTGGTCCGCACCGAAGAAGCTGTCGCGATGCGCCCCATGACTCTGGAGGAAGCAATCAAGGAAGCGCACTTCCGCGATCGCGACGTATTCGTTTTTCGCGACCCTAAGGGAAAAGTTATGGTGTTGCACCGCACCCGGGACGGGAAAATGGAGCTGATCGAAGCGCCGTAGAGCCGTTAGCTCTTGGCCGTTGGCTTTTAGCTGGTTGGCGCGGACCTGCCCTGAGCGAAGTCGAAGGGGCCCCCGCCCGCGAACTATGGTATCTACGCTTACAGTGTGTGCAGGTACGCCAGCAAATCACTAATCTGCTGCTGGTTGAGGACCTGGCTGAAGCCCGGCATCTTTTCCCTTCCCAGACGAACGATGTCTAAGACACGGTCGTCGTTGGCTGGCATGCCACTCATCGGCAGAAACTGCCGCTGGAAAACACCTTTCATGCTTGGCCCCTGCCGTCCCCGCGCGGAGTAGGGCGCATGGCAACGATCGCAATAGTTGTCGTAGATATGGCGTCCCGCGATCTGCTGCGGATTGAGTCCAAGCTCTGCATCGCTCTTGCGGCGCTCGGCTTCACAGCCAGCGAAAAACACAAGACTCAACACGGAAACACAGAGGCACAGGGCAAAGCATCTGGGGTTCCCAGTGTCGCGTTTCTCTCCAACCCAAGTATTAGACTGGCTCATGGTCCCTCAAAGCACCGAAGTAAACCGTTACAATAATATGCTGTCATGCCTGCTGCGATGAAACCAGTGATGGTAAAGCGAGTGTACGAGGCACCGGCGCGTGCGGACGGAACGCGAGTGCTGGTGGATCGTCTGTGGCCCCGCGGTCTGAGCAAAGCCCGCGCCGCAGTGGATCAGTGGTTGCGCGATTTGGCGCCCTCCGACGCGTTGCGCAAGTGGTACCACGCTCGTCCGGAGACAGACGCCTGGCCAATATTTCGCAAACGTTATCTTAAAGAGTTGGCCCGGGATGAATCCACGGATGCACTCCGCGAACTCTATCGGCTCGCCAACCAGCGGAAGCGCTTGACTTTACTATTTGCTTCTAAGAATGAGAAGCACAACAACGCGGTTGTGCTGAAGAACTTGATCGAGGGAATGCGCAAGCCTCCCACCGGCACGGGCCCTGGAGGCATCCGCGCGTCCCGCGAGCGTCAGGCGAAAGTCATGCCTCGCCGAAATTAAGTCGTGTTAGGAAACTCTGATTAAGTGCTCAACAGTTCTCTGTGACCCCTGTGTCCTCTGTGGTTGAGCTTTTTCTTGGACACTGAATCAGAGCCTCTTTGGCGGGGATCATTTCGAATGGGTTATTGCAGGTCTTACAGGTTTTCGCAAAAAAAATGAGGACAGTCCGGAGCCCCCCGAGACTGTCCTTGAAACCCTCCCGGTTAGAAGGGCGTGTACTGGAGCAAGAGTAGCGGGAATGTATTTCAAGATTGTTGCGAGATTGTAAATATCCAATGAATTCGGGAAGTGCCACCGCCTCAATCCCACGCAGGCGGGAATTGTCCTCGCCACACGCGCCGCTGTTACCATATTGACCAGTTTCTTTCAGAGGAGACGGGATGGCCCGCAAGACCGAGATTTCGCGCCAGCTGCAACAGCGTGCTGAGCAGATGATTCCCGGAGGCGTGAACTCGCCGGTACGCGCGTTTCGTTCCGTGGGCGGAGATGCACCTTTCATTCTGCGCGGGCAGGGTTCCCACATCTTCGATGCCGATGGCAACGAATACATTGACTATGTCGGGTCGTGGGGCCCGCTGATCCTCGGCCACGCTCCATCCAAGGTCATCGAAGCCATCATGGACGCGGCCTGCAATGGCACCAGCTTCGGCGCTTCCACACCCAGCGAGGCCGACCTGGCGGAAATCGTGCTCTCAGCGTTTCCTCACATGCGCAAGGTGCGCTTTGTTAGTTCCGGGACGGAGGCGACCATGTCGGCCATCCGGCTGGCGCGTGCTTACACCAAGCGCAAATACATCGTAAAGTTTGAGGGCTGTTATCACGGGCATGCCGACGCGCTACTGGTCAAAGCAGGATCAGGCGTAGCTACGCTCGGAATCCCAGGCTCAGCGGGGGTTTTGGAGGAAGTAAGCCAATTCACGCTGGCTCTGCCCTTCAACAACGTAGATGCGCTGGAGCATGCGTTCAAGAAGTTCAAACATCAGATCGCGTGCGTGATTGTCGAGCCAGTGGTGGGGAACATGGGTTGCGTTCCCGCGTCGGGTGGATATCTCGCGGCGCTGCGCCTGATCACACAACGAGAAAACAGCGTCCTGATTTTTGACGAAGTCATGACCGGCTTCCGTCTGGCGTTTGGCGGCGCGCAGGAACTGTATGGAATCACGCCCGATCTGACCACCATGGGCAAAATCATTGGTGGTGGACTACCCGTTGGAGGATACGGTGGCCCCGCGGAAATCATGGATCTGGTCGCGCCTCTCGGCCCCGTGTATCAGGCGGGCACACTATCCGGAAACCCGTTGGCCATGGCTGCCGGCCTGACCACGCTGCGCTATTTGCGGGACAACAAGCAGGAGATCTATCCCAAGCTGGAAAAGCTAAGCGGCCAACTGGCGGATGGCGTATCCGCAGCAGCGAAGGATGCCGGCGTGCCGCTCTGTTGCAATCGTGTGGGCTCGATGCTCACCTGGTTTTTCACTCCGGGCCCAGTCACCGATTGGGACTCCGCTGAGCAGTGCGACACCGAGGCGTTCGGCCGATTCTTCCGCACGATGCTGGAGAACGGCATTTACCTGCCGCCATCGCAATTTGAAGCCGCATTTCTTGGCACTGCCCACACCGAAGAAGACATTCAGCGAACGGTCGAAGCAGCCAAGCAGGCATTTGCATCGATGCGTGCGTAGTAAGGTTTAGCTGACTGCTGACTGCTGAGAGCTGATAGCTTGCTGTTCCATCATCTTGGGGATAGTCACAAACTCGTATCCTTCAGATTTGTACCCGGCGATTATGCGATCGGTCGCAATCACAGTTTGCGACCGGTCAGCGCCGAGCGCTTTGTGGCCGCCATCATGGAACAAAATCACATCGCCGCCGCGAATCTGTTTCTTGACCTTACCTTCGATATAGTCAGCCGGCTTTCCCCTCCAGTCCCACCCGGTGACGTTCCACATCACAGTCTGTAGTCCAAGTTCTCTAGCGATGCGAAGCGTCACTGGCCGTCGTCCCCCAAACGGAGGCCGAAACAGCCGGGAATGTTCGCCGACTGCCTCAGTTAAAACCTGCTCGCAGTTCCGTAGCTCAGTTCTGGTTTGGTCAGCGGACGCAAAAATCAAATTAGGATGCGAAAAAGTATGGTTTCCCACCACGTGCCCGGCGCGCACTAGCTCCTGCACAATATCCGGCCGCTGTTTCACGAACCGTCCAATCAGGAAAAACGTCGCCCGCACATTGTGCTTGGCAAGAACTTCCAGCAGGCGCAACGTGTGCGGATCATTGGGTCCGTCATCATAGGTCAGCGCCAGTTGCGTGGAACCCGGCTTGAGCCCAATAAACGTCGGGCCATACCACTGCCCGGTCGGGGCCATGGACTGGTAGCCAGCAGCAATGGTCGCTGCCGTAACACCAGCTCCGAGAGCGAAGCTACTCATGATGCCCGCGATTGTAAATGTTTCTCTGTGCCCCCGTGTCTTCGTGGTGAAAACAGGGGTTACTCTTCCCTCAATTGCGCACAAAGCTCTATCGGGATATCCTGCCATTCGAAGCCCGAACCATTAGCCCATGGCCAATCTTTTCGAACTGCCCCGATACATTGCGGTGGAAGGCCCGATTCGCGTCGGAAAGAGCACTCTGGCGCGGGTGTTGGCGCAAAGGTTGAATGCCCAGCGCGTCTCGGAAGCCGAGGAGAATCCCTTCCTGCGCGCCTTTTATGAGGGCGAACGCGGAGCGGGATTCCAGGCCCAGCTCGCGTTTCTGATCCGCCGCTTCGAGCAATTACGGGCGCTCGACGTGGGCCCGCGCTCGCAAAAGACCGTGGTCACCGACTTCATTTTCGAAAAAGACAAGCTCTTCGCCTGCCTCAACCTGAACGACCAGGAACTCGAGACCTACAACCGGTACTACAACCACTTTCGCGAGCAAGTACCCACGCCCGACCTGGTCATCTATCTGCAAGCCACACCCGAAGTGCTGAAGAAGCGCATCAAGAAAAAGAATGCGCCGGGCGAGAAAGCCATCAACGAAGAGTATCTTGAGGAAGTGATCAAGGCCTATGAACACTTCTTCTTTCACTACACCTCATCCGACCTGCTGATCGTGAACACCTCGGAGATTGACTTCGTCGAGCGCAACGAAGATTTGCAGGAACTGCTAAGAAAAGTCTCCGCCCCGATCAAGGGAACGCAGTACTTCCTGCCACTGGGAAATCAAGAAGCGGCCAGCGCGTGAAGCCGGACTGATTCGAGGCACTTACGATATGGCTGAAGCATATCCTGATACGAATCATGGGGTTACCAGCGCTCCGAGATGCCTTTTTGCCACCTCCGAACGGCCATCGACGAACGACTTGTTCCCGTTTACAATACTTCCTGTAGCATCCAAGATGTGGTACGGGCTCTATCTGCCAAGGCGGAGGGGCACTGGAGGACATCGTGAGTCTCATACCGGTTGGCGAACCTCGCCAGAAGATTACTGCTGCTTCCCTTCGAGAAAAGAAACTTCAACACCAACCCATCACCTGCCTGACTGCGTATGACTATGCCAGCGCGCGTCTGGTGGACGAGGCTTCCATTGACATTGTGCTGGTTGGCGATTCGCTGGCTATGACCATGCTCGGCTATCCGGACACGCTCTCGGTCACGGTGGACGAAATGCTCCACCACACGAAAGCCGTGCGGCGGGGAATGAAACACGCTTTGCTCGTCGCTGATATGCCTTACGGTTCCTACCACGTCGGAGCGGATGACGCTGTCCGCAATGCAGCCCGCTTCATGAAGGAAGGCGGAGCCGAAGCGGTGAAAATCGAAGGAGGCGAAAAGCGCGCCGACCTGATTCGCCGCGTGATTGACGCTGAGATCCCCGTGGCCGGTCACATCGGACTGACTCCGCAGTCGGTAAACATCATGGGCGGCTATAAAGTCCAAGGCAAGTCGCTGACGGAGATCGAGCAGCTTATGCGTGATGCCGTTGCGCTCGATCGAGCTGGCGTAGCCTTCCTGGTTCTCGAAGGCATCCCGAGAGAAGTCGCAAGCATGATTACGGCGGAGGTTGCGACTCCGACCATCGGCATTGGCGCTGGCCCCGGTTGCGATGGCCAGGTACTCGTCTTCCACGATATCCTGAATCTGACCTTTGCCCCGCCCGCCAAATTCGTGCGCCGTTACGGAGATGCGGCCGCGCTCATCAAGGATGCGGTGCAGGCCTTCCGCGAGGACGTGACCTCGCATCAGTATCCAGCGGACAGCGAGTCGTATCACCTGTCCAAGGAAACGCAGCAGGCTCTGGAAACAGTGCTGGAACGAAAACAGGGGATGCGCCGATAGAGACCGCCGGGATGAGATATTTGTATCTGTTTACTTTGGCTATAGGCCTTGCCCTGTTCGTTGCCTGCTCCAAACCTCCCACAGCGCAAGAAGAGGCGACGGCAACAGTCAGTCCAGAGGCTCGCGTCGAGCAGATCCCGCCCGCGGACCCCACAAAATACGCCAGCTTACGCGACATGAAAGCCTGGCGAAATCCATACTTAGTCATCAGAGTCAACGGCGTGGGATTGCTCGACGCCGGCAACAACGAACAGCAGACCGTGGACCCGGACAAGTTGTCCGCAGCGCTTGCCAAGCTACCCGGATCGGCATGGCCTTACGGTCGCGTGGTCGCGATTCAGGAGATCGGTACCAGCGGCTCCGAAGAAGATAAGGTCAAACTTCGCAAGAATCGGGCATTGGTAGCTGGGGCATTGGAAAGTATGCGAGTGGTCATACACTGGGTCCCGTCCAGTTGAAAACCCAGGAATACATTCCCGCAAGATGAAAATCTGCAAGACGATCGACGACATGCGCGCCGCCTCCAGAGCGGCGCGGCATGTGGGAAAGCGTTTTGGCTTCGCCCCCACCATGGGAGCGCTGCATGAAGGCCATCTGTCGCTTGTCCGTGCTGCCAAGGCAAAATGTGATGTGGTTGCAGTTTCCATCTTCGTAAATCCTCTGCAATTCGGGCCGAATGAGGATCTGGCCAAGTATCCCCGGACTTTTGAGCATGATGTTGAGCTGTTGGAAAAGGAAGGCGTGGACATTCTCTTCGCACCGTCGCCGGAAGAGATGTATCCCGCGGGAGCCGTCACCTACGTCAATGTCGAAGGTCTGAGCGACAAGTTGTGTGGCAAATCGCGCCCGGGACATTTTCGAGGCGTGACCACGGTTGTAGCCAAGCTGTTCCACATCGTGCAGCCCAGTTTTGCTTTCTTTGGACAAAAAGATGCGGCGCAAACAGCCATCATCCGCCGCATGGTGCGCGATCTTAATCTGCCAGTTGAGATCGTCGTTTGCCCCATTGTGCGGGAGCCGGATGGCCTGGCCATGAGTTCGCGCAATGCCTACCTCAGCCCACTGGAACGCAAGTCGGCGTTGGTGTTGCACGCTTCCTTGAAACAGATAAGCGCTGAATTTGATCAAGGCAAGCGCGAAGCAGCGGCGCTGATCGCAGCAGGGAAGAAGGCCTTTGCGCAGGAGCCTGCCGTACGCCTGGACTACCTGGAGATCGTGCACCCTGACACTCTTGAACCTATGCACCAGCTTGTTGGCCCGTCATTAGTGGCCGTAGCGGCCTTCGTGGGAAACACCCGCCTGATTGATAACATCATGTTGCGCTGACTCCAAAGAACAATGTTGGCGCGGGCGTCTCCGCCCGTGCTTTGCGTGGGCAGACCTTCATTCAGGGTTTTGTCAAAAGTGTAATGTCCTGATTTGGGAAGCTGCCCCGCCCGATATGTTCAATAGTGCACAGCCCCGTGGAATTCATCAAGCTATCCTTGATTTAGAAGAGGGATTATGGGAAAACCTCTACGCGTTTTGATCGTTGATGATTCGGAAGTGGACGCCCAGCTCCTCTTGCGTACTTTGCGTGGCGCAGGCTACGAGGTGACGTATCAAATCGTGCAGACGGAAGATGCCATGCGTGTCGCCCTGGAATGTCAAGATTGGAATCTGATTACCTCCGACCACTCCATGCCGTGTTTCAACGCCTTAGAGGCTCTTACGGTGGCCAAGCAACTAAAGCCAAGCGTGCCCTTCGTTGTGGTCTCTGGTGAAACTGATCTTAATCTGGCAGTTTCTCTCATGAAGGCGGGGGCCCGCGACTACGTGCAAAAACATGAATTGACCCGTCTGGTGCCGACAGTCAACGCAATGTATAGCTGAAGTTGCCAGCGCCTACGTTGGCAATCAATTCCTCAAGGCAGTGTCGAGCCGTTTTTTCGTACTTCAACAATCCGCAGCGGAGGAAACGTAAACAGAAAGTCCATTCCACTGCGCGTGGTCTCAGCCCCCGCTTCCCTGAATGCCTTCACATAATCTGCCGTGTGGATGAAGTCAGAAATGATTGCCTTCCCGCCGGGTTTCAGCACGCGCACAATCTCACGGCACGCCCGGTCACGCGCTTCCTTGCCAGGAATATTGTGAATGCATAAGTTGGATAACACGACATCAAAGCTGGCGTCAGGAAAACCGATGGCCGTCGCGTCGCCGCTCTGAACTTCAATTCGATCACGCACGCCTTCGATCTCAGCGTTTTGTGCCGGTTTCTCCGGAGAATTTCCCGACAAATCTTTCTTGCTCCAGATATCAATGCCGACGGACTTCCCCGTGATAAGGTGCTTGGCCGCGCCAATCATCATCAGACCGCGCCCCGTCCCTACGTCGAGCACAGTTTCGCCGCCATTCCAGTTCACCATCTTCAGCATGCGGTCGCGATGGCGAAACTTGCCCCACTTGGAATAGATGACCATCAACACCGCCTCGCCGGTCATGCAAATTCCCGCGCCCCAGCCGAGTCCACCGAAGAGAACCGTAACCGGGCCGATGGTGATGCTGGGTTGGTACCATCCCACCAGCAACATTCCGACCCCACCCGCCGCAAGGGCAGCGATGACCCCGGGCGCATCAATTCCGTAATCAGGTTTTGTAGTAGTCATAATCCTTGGGGCGAAAGCATAACTCATACAAGGGCCTCAAGGCATACGAAAACTCCAAAAGATTGCTTTGGAAAGATAGAGCCTATTTATCGGTGGGCCGAAGCCTCAGCTTTGAGTCGCGAAAGCTCCTGTTGGACTAGTCTTAAGCGGGTCGGTTAGCGTCTGCGTTCCTGCCAGCGCCATTGCTGAGCATAGCGGTTTCAGCCGCAAACGCTTTGTTATAATCATCACTCACCCGGCGGCGCTATCGTCTAGGGGTTAGGACGGAAGATTCTCAATCTTCAAACCCGGGTTCGATTCCCGGTAGCGCTACCATTTCTCTCGTAACCAATGGATTCAGTCGAAACGACTCATGCACCGTTTCTCTGCGCTGACTTGGCTTTGCTTGAACCGGCTGAATGGGATCTGCAAACCATTGCACCAATATGGAAGGTCCGCGATGTCGCAGCTCATTTGCTCGATGCCCAGGGCTAGCCCTTGCCCTTCAGCATTCCCAGTACCCGGTCAAAGTCCTCGAGGGTCGAGTACTCGATCAGGATGCTGCCTTTGCCCTTGCGGTCGCGAATGCGCACGCGCACGCCCAGCGCTTGTTCGAGCTCCGTCTGGGCATGGCGCACATTCGGATCCACCCAGCGCGCCGTGCCTTGCGTCTTTTCTTTTTGCAGCGGAACGTTGGTTTGAAAAACCAGCTCTTCCAGTTGCTTGACTGACAAACTTTTCCGCACCGCTTCATCCGCGACCTTCGGTATCAACGTCGCGTCCACTAACGTCAGCAGCACGCGCGCCTCGCTGAATCCCAGCCGTCCGTCTTTCAGATGTTGCAGCACCGTGCCCGGCAGTTTCAGCAGCCGCATGTAGTTGGAGACCGATTCCCGCGAAATGCCCACGCGCTGGCCAATCTGTTCCTGCGTCAGGTTGAACTTCTGGCTGAGCTTCGAGAATGCGGCCGCCTGCTCCAGGCAATTCAGGTCCTTGCGCTGCAGGTTTTCCACGACTGTCATTTCCGCCGCCTGCTGGTCGGAGACCCGGCGCACAATGGCGGGCACAGTCGGTTTTCCTGCGAGCTTCGATGCGCGGCAGCGCCGCTCGCCCAGAATCAGAACGTAGCGCCCATTTTCTCCAGGACGTACCACTACCGGCTGAATCACGCCCGTGACCCGGATGGACTCCGCTAGCTGTTGCAACTCGGCTTGCACCGCGCCTGCGCCCTCTGCTGGATCGTTGGTGAAATAGCGTGTCTGGTAAGGATTGTCGTCAATCAGTTCGAGTGGGATATGCTCCACTCCATCGTGGGACCGCTCCGCTTGAGCTTTTACTTCAGCTAGAACCAGGCCAGGCCCTGGTGCCTCGCGTGACGGCTCACTCGCAGCAGGAGCGGTAACTGCGGTTCCGGCCACAACACGCGGTCCGGACGGTAGCAAGGAATCGAGCCCGCGCCCCAATGCCCGGCGCTTCTCGATGACTTTGTCCGCAGCTTTTTCTGCAGGAGCTGTTTCAGCGCTCTTCGCAGCGATGGTGTTCGTCATAGCTTCTCCAGACAATCGCTTCGTGATCCTTACCGGTCCAAAATATTAATAGTAGTTAATTTGTTTCGGTCCTTGATCCAGCGCTTCCATCGCGGAGCATTCACCACCTGGCGCTCTTCCGCGGGCGCATCTTCCCGCGCCGGCATCTCCACCGGCATATGCCGCCCCAGGATTTCCTTAGCCAATTGAATGTAGCTCTCCGCTCCGCGTGACCTCGGGTCATACAACAATACCGGCTTGCCATGACTCGGAGCTTCGGCCAGGCGTACATTGCGCGGGATCGTCGTCTTGAAAAGTTTGTCTCCGAAGAAGCGGTCCAGTTCTGCGGTGACTTGTTGCGCCAGGTTGGTGCGGTCGTCGAACATGGTCAGGACCACACCTTCGATGGAAAGCTGCGGATTCAAAGCAGCGCGAATTCGTTCGATGGTATCGAGCAGCTCAGATACACCCTCAAGCGCGAAGTATTCGGCTTGCATAGGAATCAGGATCGAATCAGCTGCGACCAAAGAGTTGAGCGTCAGTAGGTCGAGCGCAGGCGGGCAGTCGAGCACGATGTAAGGGAACCTTTCTCGCAGGGGCGCAAGCGCATCGCGCAGACGGAATTCGCGGCGCTCCACGTCAATGAGCTCTAGGTTGGCGCCGATCAGGTTCTTATGCGCTGGCACGAGCCACAGTTGATCGAGGCCGGTTTTCTGGAGGGCGTCTTCGGCGCGAGCTTCGCCCATCAGTAGATGATAGGTGCTTAGCCGATCGGGGTCCTTGGGCAGGCCTAGTCCGCTGGTGGCATTCGACTGCGGATCGCAGTCCACCAGCAGCGTATCCACCTCGGCGGCGGCAATGGACGAGGCCAAGTTAATGGCAGTCGTAGTCTTGCCTACGCCGCCCTTCTGGTTGGCAACCGCGATGACGCGTCCCATTTGATTTTTTGGAGAACCGGAGACACCCGCAGAATAGTGCGAAGCAATGTGTATTGCAATGACTGATTTCGGTGCAAAGTAAGAATTAGTACATTTCTGTTGCTGAAATGGGACTTGCAAGCGGAATGATCCGAACTTTCCACAGGAATGTTCCACGTGGAACATTCGTGCAGTCGCCTTTTTCACCACGGAGTCACAGAGACACAGAGAAATCCTCGGGCCTGAAAGAACTCAGAGGCTTGCGATGCGGTTGGTTCCTCTGTGTCTCTGTGCCTCTGTGGTGAAAAACAAAATTAGGACGAACAAGGAACGTCCGATCCAAAGACGGATGATGTTCCACATGGAACATTAGGCCGGCTTTTGAATCGGCTCTTAAAGGGCGCTGGCTTTAGCCCCGTCGCTATTACCGCGTGGAAGAACGCTACAAACCTCAAAAGGGATTTTCAGGAACAAGAGAAGTGTTCCACGTGGAACATTATTTCCACAGGACTGCCAGGAGCATGTTTTGAAAGCGCGGCGCCTAAAGGCGGTAGAGAGATATTGCGACTTGAGCGGCATCGCTGAAGCGATGCCCTGATACGAATCTGTGTTTTGCATGCCTGATAAAGTCAATGGGTATCAGGGAAGTAATAGTGATTGGTTTGTCCCACTCACGGCCCGCGATACGGGCCGTCGGCTCGTCTCTACTGCGATAGGGGCGGGGCTTTGCAACTGTCCTTGACCACTTGTTACTATGTTGGTTATATTATCTATAAGTAAATAATTCAAAATCATATTATCTACAAGATAATATAATGCCTTACTTCCCACATATGCTTGCCGGGAGTCTCGAAACGAAACCGTCCAGCCAATTCTCGCGGCACTTCTTCCCACGGTTACTTTTCCTGATTCTTATCTTGCTTGGTGCCAATCAGTAGCACTCGACTGGAAGAGAGTGGAATCGGGACCGGAGAGTCCCAAATGAAATCGGGGGCGAGGTCGTGGGCTGAACTTACTTGTGAGGAACCGATCAACAGGGCAAGACGCCCGTGGGCGCGGACCAGGCGCGTAGCAACTGGGAGAATGTTCTTAAACTGCTCGACGGCACGAAGCGTGATTAGCTCCGCTGTGCCGGAGTAGTCTTCGGCGCGGCCGGCAAATACGCTCACATCGGGCAAGCCCAGCGAACGGACAACTTCGCGCAGGAACGCGACTTTCTTTTGGTTGGACTCGATCAGTGTCAGCTGAATATTCGGATTCCAGATCTTCATGGGCAGGCCGGGGAATCCGGCGCCCGAGCCGATGTCAACCAGGGTGACGGGTTCCGCGTAAGTCTCGGGGAAGAGAAATCGCGCTGCGAAGATAGACTCGCCAAAATGCCGGGTCACGATCTCGTCCGCATCGCGGACCGCGGTGAGGTTGATGCGCGCATTCCATCGGACAAGCAAATCAACGTAGCTCGAGATGTGATTCAGTTGGGCTGGAGTGAGCGCTGCGGCCTCGACAGACTGAGGGACTAGCGAGCCCAAGAAGGGCTGCAGCAGGCTGGCGATGCGGGAAGGATCCATGCGCGTTGAGATTGTAGATCGGGGACGGACGATTTACGAATTGAAGGACTAAAGTGCGACGTTTCTACGTGCACAGAACAATTAGTCTTCATCACATCGCACCTAGTTTCAGGTAGTGGTGCGGTTTGAATCTAAATGGATTGTGGTTTGGCAGGATACTTCGCATTGACCAGCGCTCAGCACCGGATCATAATGGCTTGCCTAAGAGGGAGCTATGAAACAGTCTGCCAAGGTACCTACCCAACTTTCCGAGTCCCTAGGTCAGCGGCTCAATGCCTACGCGCTCGCGGCCAGCGCGGCGGGAGTAGGAGTGGGAGTGTTGGCCGTGGCTCAACCTGCCGAGGCTAAGATTGTTTACACGCCAGTTTTCGTAGGGATAAGCACGTTAAATCCACAGCATTTTTGGCCGCTCGACATCAACCACGACGGCATAGTGGATTTCAGTTTCAGCGCATATTACTGGGTCGGAATGAGCAGCGAACGAGCCTACCTGCGCTTCCTGGTCAAGGCTAGTAATGGCGCTGTAGGCGGCAGCATTTATGATGCTGCGCTCCACCGGGGGGCCCTGGTCGGACGACCACGGCAGCGATTTGGCGGTGAACTTATGGCGGCTGAGGGCACGGTTCAAGGAGTTCCGAGCTTTCGCGGCCCATGGGCGGGCAATGGCCACGGTGTGTCAGACCGCTATCTCGGACTAAAGTTTTCCATCAACGGCAAGACTCATTATGGCTGGGCCCGGCTAGGCGTCGGTATGGGTGGCGTGGATATTGCCGCTAGTCTGACCGGCTACGCCTACGAAACTATCCCTAACAAACCGATCATCGCAGGCCGGACTCACGACAAGGATGAAGCGACCCTCGGACGGCTGGCTCAAGGTGCATCAAGCATAGTTTCGCGCCGGAAGAATTAGTTCGCCCCGTGGAAACAAAACTGCACCACTACCTAGTTCCAACCTAATTTGCAAGCGATGACCTGGCGCCTCAACAATCGTAGGAACGCTCACCTGTTCCGCGATACGCTTTTGAAACCCATTCGCTCTGAAAACCTCGCAATACAAGGAACTTACTAAGGCTGCTTAAGGTTTAGCAGAAGGTATAGAGTTCTTCTCAATATCAACTCCGGGGAAATATCCCAACTCTCCCGTACCGCCCATCGCGTATTTCGCTGTGTACTCTTGCCCCAAGTAGTCCTCAGTCGAAACTAGTATTGAGGCTTCTTTGTTATTGAGGGCTAGTAGCTGGGCATCACTCACACTCACAATAATAATTCCATTTAGTGGCACGCTTCGTGGAACTATCTTCCGCGTCATTACCATTAAATCTTGGTCAGGTTTCACAACTGCAACTCTATCTGGATATTCTTTCCAGGGAAATGTCAATTCGTTTACTGGATGAATTATCTGTAAGCGTTCCTGAGAGGAGCCCGTTTTGTAGAAAGCCTTCCAATTTATGAGGGCGCTATCTGCTCCTCGATTTATTAAATCGGCAAACAATACAAGACCTTTTAAACCTGCGATGTCGGTTTTGATTGATCCTTGCGTAATCTGGAAGGTAAATTTCGGCTTGCTCATATCTAGCTTCTGTTCTAATTCCGCAACGCGTTTTGTTAGATCGTTAATTGAGTCGAGTTGCGCATGGTAAACGAGAACAGGAGCACGGATGGCATTCCAGAAAAGCAACCCCACAATTAGCAATCCGTACGGCCACGCAATAGATAAAAAATTGTCCCTTATCTGACCGGGGCGAATAATTCCCAGTTTGATCTGTGTCACTATTATGGCGATAGTTAACAACGCCCCTAGCACCTGCTCCGCCGTCGAGGAAGCGAAGTTTCGCCACAGCTCTTGCAATACCCTAAGGTAGAAGTCCATATATCCCTCCAGCTAGTCAAGACGGCCTCCTTGACTGCTTCGGAGGTCGAGAAAATTGTACTCCCCTGTTTGAGTGAAGTTCGTACCCGCACCTCACTGCGCACGAACCTCTCTAGTTAACAGGTGGGAGAAGAGAAGGTTTCAGAACCTGAATGATCCCTCGAAAGGACGCAATGGTCCGCAAAAGTGGATGAGTTGCAGGGATTCAAGTTCCATTTGGCGGGTCAGAGCGCCAGCATTGCGATTCCCGCGCAAAGACGTCATCTGCTGGACGCCGCCGGAACAACTCCCTGAGCTGGGACGAATTTTTGATAGCGGGTGTGGGCAAACAGGATTGCCATGAGTGCGGCCAGAACAGCGACCGAAGCGTATCGCGCGAAACTGCGAGTCCAGTTGATGGTGGTGGAATGATCTTGATTGTCCGGCGAGAAGCTTACTGGCTCGACGAACCTGTAGCCCTTTTTCGGAACGGTCAGAATGTAGCGCGCACTCTTACGGTTGTCTCCAAGAGCTTGCCGGAGCCGGTTCACCAGAACGTCGAGACTGTGTTCGAAATCCACGTTGCTGTCGGGCCAAAGGCTACGCTTGATCTCTTCCCGGGTGACCAATTGCCCGGGGCGGTCGAGCAGCAGGGCTAGCAGATCCAGGCATTGCCCGTTGATGGGCACGGCAAGTCCTCCGCGGCGAAGCTGCATCAAGTTCTCATCAAATTCAAAATCGCCGAAGACCTTCATTACGACTCCTCAAGTGGAAAATACTTACTTCATTATCCCTCAGGGAGCAGATTGTGTCGCGATGAGCTCCTTTGAGGTGTAAATGAGGATAATTGAGTTGACCGGCGGGATGGATTGCTGTGGGATGACCCTTGCTTGCCGTTAGAAAGGGGTGACCAAAAGTGACTCGGTCAACAGCGATCTGGACCATGGCGATTGTTCTGGCAGCATTTTTTGTGCTGGTGGGATCGTTGAAGCTGGTGGGGCCGCCAGGGGCACACTGGGAAGTGCGGCTCTCGCAATGGGGTTATCCGGCGGGATCGAGGTACGCGATCGGAGGAGCTGAGGTTTTGGCAGGCTTGGGATTGCTGGTGCCGTCACTCCGGCGATGGGCAGCGATTGTGCTGATGGCCGTCATGGCGGGAGCGTTGCTTACACATCTGGTGCATCGTGAATTTGTCCGGCTCCTGCTGCCACTGATTTTAGGCGGATTGGCCTACCGGATTTACTCGTGGTCGCCTCGGAGTATGGAGCGTGAGCCGGCTTAAAGGGCTTAAGTGGAACGGCCTGATTGGAAGGGCAATCATAATCCTAGCTAGAACGTTCCTGCTTCGATGTTACCCGGATGCCCGGCGCCCTCCTCGTAGGCGCGTTCGCCGTGGATGGATTCATCGAGACCGATTTCCTCGCTCATCTCATCGACTTTCACCGTCGTAAACATGTCGATGATCCGCAACATTGCGTAGGTAAACACGAAAGCCCATACCGACGAGAAAAGTACCGCCACAACTTGTTTCATGAAAAATGCCGGATTGCCGTAAAGCAAGCCGTTCGTTCCTGCGGGATTGAATTGCTGGTTGGCAAAAACTCCCAGCATGAGGATGCCGAGAAAACCTCCGACACCGTGAACCCCCCAGACGTCGAGGGCGTCATCCCAGCGCAGTTTATTTTTCAGTTCCACGGCGTAGTAGCAAACTACTCCGGCAACCAAGCCGATGATGACTGCGGTTGTGGGAGAAACATATCCGGCGGCGGGAGTGATGGTCGCAAGCCCTGCAACAGCCCCGGTCAGCAGGCCCAGGAATTTCGGTTTCTTTTCGTTAAGCCATGCGATCAGCAGCCAGGCCACAGCCGCGAACGAGGCGGCCAAGTCTGTATTCAGAAATGCGGTGGCGGTCACTGCATCGACGCGCATTTCACTGCCCGCATTAAAGCCGTACCATCCGAACCAGAGCAGTCCGGTTCCAAGAGCGACCAGCGGAATGCTATGCGGGCCGCGATCGGCGGTGCGCCGCCTTCCTACATACAGCACGGAAGCCAACGCCGCGATGCCGGCAATGTTGTGCACCACAATTCCACCGGCAAAATCCAGCACGCCCCATTGCTGCAGCATGCCGCCTCCCCAGACCATATGGACGAAGGGGAAATACACAAATGTCAGCCAGCCGGTGAGAAAGAGCATGTACGCCTTGAAGGTCACCCGGTTGGTGAACGCGCCCGAAATCAGCGCGGGCGTAATGATGGCAAACATCATCTGATACGCAATGAACACAAATGCCGGGATCGTATTATTCGGCGACGGGGTGCTCAGATCGATGCCGCGCAGAAATGCGTTGTTGAGATTCCCGATAATTCCGTGCCAGTCTCCACTAAAACACAGGGAATAGCCGTACAGGAACCAGATCACGGTCGTCCAGCCCATGGAGACAAAGCTCTGAATCATGATGGCAAGCACATTCTTGCGTCCCACCAGGCCGCCATAGAAAAATGCGAGGCCGGGCGTCATTAGCATGACCAGGCTGCTGCACAGAATCATGAAACCGGTATTACCTGTGTCGAGGTGCATTCAAATTTCTCCAGGCGAAGGTGTGATCAGAGCCATCCGTGCGCGCAATTATAGACCTACAGCACCAGTCGAAGGGCATGCGGCGTTTTTGATCGATGATCGGAGACGGATTAGTTACGGTTACGATCCAGGCGCTGCAAGGTACTTTTCCAGAAAAGCCAGCGTTCGCAGGCCTGCGTCCCGCCAGATTTCGCCAGTGAAGCCGTGGCCGGCTTCGGGATAGATTTGCATCTCGTAGGGGATTTGTTTCTTCTCCAGGATTTGTTGCAGGTGGTACGCCTCTTGCACGGGGACGGTTTTGTCTTGCGCTCCATGCAGAATGAGGACGGGGCACAGCCGTCGCGTGAATAGTTTCATTTCTTTGGGCATCCCGCCGAAAAATTCCACGACGGCCTGAATGCGCGAATCGATGGCAGAGGCCGACAGCGCGAGATACGCGCCCAGAGAAAATCCCAGCAAACCAATGTGCTCGGAATCCACTTCAGGTTGACGGGAAACGAAGCTGACCGCGTCCCACAACGTCTTCATCCACACAGGAAAATGGAGGAAGATGGTCTGCAAACCATCAATTTGAGTTGTGCCCGTGCCGTCGAAATAATGCAGCACGTAAACTGCGAAGCCCTTCTCAGCCAGAAGACCGGCTGGGTCGGACATGCTTGCGTGGCCACCGCCCGAACCGTGCAGCCCGATCACGGCGGGGAAACGGCGTCCGTTAGTAGGGGGCAGGAAGCAATCCAGGAGAATAGTCTTGCCGCCGCTTTCGAAGGAAATTTGGGATGGAGTGATGGGCATGAAGTCGGCAATTGGCATTTAGCAGTTAGCATTTGGCCCTTGAGCACTTTCGCAATTCTTAACGGCCAAGTGCTAATTGCTAATTGCTAATTGCTGCTCTCTCCGCTCCCGCCAGTTTTGCGAGTGATTCTCCATACGGCGCCCTGGCAATTCCTTTCTCGGTGACGATGGCGGTCACATACTTTGCAGGAGTTACGTCGAAGGCAGGGTTTTCTACCAGCACTCCGTCGGGCGTCATCTGTTTGCCGCCGATATGGGTAACTTCTCTTTCGTTGCGCTGCTCGATGGGAATTTTGCTGCCGTCGGGAGTTTGCAGGTCAATGGTAGAAATCGGTGCGGCGACGTAGAAAGGAATATCGTGTTCCTTCGCCAGCACGGCAACGGTGTAGGTGCCGATTTTGTTGGCCACGTCTCCGTTGGCCGCGACACGATCGGCGCCTACGACGATCGCGCCGATCTTGCCCTGCTTCATCATGGCTCCAGACATGTTGTCGGAAATGACCGTTGTGGGGATGCCGTCTTTCATCAACTCCCACGCGGTCAAGCGCGAACCCTGAAGAAAGGGTCGCGTCTCGTCGGCATAAACGTGGATTTTCTTTCCTTGTTCGACAGCCGCCCGAATCACGCCCAGCGCCGTGCCATAACCGCACGTGGCTAGCGCGCCAGCATTGCAGTGAGTAAGAACGCCGCCACTGGCGGGCATCAGAGTCGCGCCGAAACGTCCCATGGCCTGGTTGGCGGCAATGTCTTCGGTGTGCATGCGCTGCGCTTCTTCAATCAGCGATTGTTTGAGTTGGGGTAGCGGACGCACTCGCAACAATTCAAACTTGTCGCGCATGCGGCGAATGGCCCAGAAAAGATTCACCGCGGTTGGACGGGTTTTGCCAATCACTTCGCAAGCCTGATCAAATTCGCGTTTGAGTTCACCAGCAGTTTCCGCTTTCGAATTCTTTACTGCCAGGGCAATGCCCATGGCAGCCGCCACGCCGATGGCGGGCGCGCCGCGCACCACCATATTGCGGATTACGTCCGCGACCTGCTCGTAGTTCTTGCAGGTAACGTAAGTTTCTTCGGTGGGCAGCTTCGTTTGATCAATGAAGCGTACGCCTTTGTCGGTCCATTCCAGAGTTTGAATCATAAGGTCAGTCGTTGGTCGTTCGCTAAAGCAGATCAAACACTATGCACCGCGCACCTATTACGTGGCATGTTCGTGACTGCGGGCATGCCGCACAATTCGCAAGTCGCGGACACGGCGAACGTTGGAGTGCGGAGCTTCCCGAATTTCCTGCGAACGTGCTCTTTGCGAACGTCCGCGGCGGTGAAGATCGAAATAAACGGCACTGACGCAGCCGCTTTCTCCACATTGGGCCGCCCGGCCGCCTCCTCGCGTTCCACCAGGCACATTACGCCGACGATTTTGAATCCAAATTCGCGCGCCGCTTCAATCGCTTGAATGGTGGATGTGCCCGTAGTGCAGACGTCATCCACAATGACCACGCGCGCTCCGGGTTCGCGAAAGCCCTCGATGCGCTGGCCGGTACCATGTTGTTTCTCAGACTTGCGGATTAGGAATCCGTTTATTTTCCCGCTCGCAACCGCCACTGCGACCACGACCGGGTCGGCGCCCATGGTCAATCCGCCAATCGCCTGTGGCCGCCATTTGCGTTTCGTAATTTCCTGCAAAAAGACTTTGCCGGTAAGTTTCGCGCCGCGCGCGTCCAAGGTTGTGGTGCGGCAATCCACGTAGTAGTCGCTGGTGCCGCCGGAAGAAAGTTTGAACTCGCCCAGCCGAAAAGACTTCTTGGCCAGCAGACGCAGCAGTTCCTGACGAGCGGAAGGCATGGAAAATCTACAATATCACGACGCTCACTGAGTCAGCCTCTCCATATGCCGGAACCCGCTGGTGCCTGCGAACAGCAGCACGGAAAGCGTTCCGTTGTAGGCCATGTGCATGATCAGGCTTGCGCCGACTGAATTGGTGATTTTGCGAGTGATGGTCAGGGCCAGCCCCACCAGAAAGATGACCAGCACCGGGCCCCACGCGCGTCCGAGTTGCGGAGCGTGAATCAGGCTGAAGCTGAGCGCGGTCAGTAGCACTGCGACTGCATCGCCCAACCGCCGCACCAGCACTGGATAGAGAAATCCGCGAAAGAACAATTCCTCGAGCAAGGGAGCGAACGTCATGCCAAACAGCGAGAGCGCCCAGGCTTCCCCTGGCGTGCGAAAGAAGCGGTCCATGGGGAGATCTTTCGGGATGGGAAGGAAATGCGCGATCGCCTGCAACCCAAACGACAATGCGATTCCCCCAAACAAATAAGCATGCCAGTTCTGCGGCCAATTCCAGTGGATGGCTGTCCGCAAATCTTGTCCTGGGACGCGCCTCACAATGGACACCATGAATGCCAGCACGAGTAAATAGGACAGCGCCTGTCCCAAGACAGTCACCACGGGATAAGCGACGACATCAATCAACTGGGCCGTGGGATAGAACAGGCGTTTCGCCCCGAAACCTAGAAGGGGCAGAAAAACTATGACGGAAACGAAGGTCAGGACCGCAATCTGAAGTACATCCCAGCCAGTCCAGGGTGGATCACCCAGCTTCGTTGGTTCCGGCAGCTGCGGTGAAGTCGCGAGCGGAATCCCCGGTACAACGGGAGGGGAATTGTCCCCTTGAACTGGCGGTAGCGAGAGGTCCGATTCCGGCGTCATCAAAATGACTGTACACGATTTTCATAAGCTACGGTGACCGTCCCTACTCATAGCGCAAGGCCACCATGGGATCAACCCGGGTCGCCCGCCTTGCGGGAATGTAGCAAGCTGCCAGCGCTACCAGGACAAGCAGAACGGGCACGACCACAAAGGTCAGAGGATCACTGGCCTTGATGCCGTAAATCATGCCTGCCATCAGGCGAGTCAGCGCGAACGCGGTGACCAGTCCGACCCCCGCTCCAATGAGGGCAAGTTTGCCGCCGCGGCCGAGGATGAGGCGAAGCACGTCCCAGCGCCGTGCACCCAGCGCCATGCGAACTCCGATTTCGTGAGTGCGCTGGGCTACGAGGTAGGAAATCACTCCGTAGATACCGACGCTGGCCAGCAACAATGCCAAGGAGGCGAAGCTCGCGAGCAGTACCATCGCGAAACGCTGCGTCGCCAAAGACAGCGAGATGATTTCGTCCATGGTTTGTGGAGCGTAGATGACCTGCTGGCTGTTCGCGCTCTCGATGCTGTGGCGAATTGTCGTGAATGAGGCAGGTGCAGTCGCGCTGGATCGCACGATCACACTCACGCCCGGCGGAGTTAGCGCCATCGCCTTGTCCGGGAGCTGCATGAAGGGAAAATAAGCTTGCGCTTGCAGGGACTGTTTATCGTCGCGGTCGAGGCCCCATTGTTTGACGTGATGGACCACACCGATGATTTCTGCGGACGTCGCACCGTCGTTTACATTGATGCGCTTGCCAATGGGATCCTCGTTGCCGAAATACTTGCCAGCAAAAGCGTCATCTACGACGACCACGGGCTGGGAATGCTCGTTGTCCTGCGCACCAAAGAAACGGCCACGAATCAGTCGAATCCCCATGGATTGCATGTAGCCGGGTCCGACCACGTAGTTGAGCGCCCAGTTCATATCGTTCTGGCTGGAAGGTTTTGGCTGTCCCCGGAGCCAGAACAGCACTTCGTCATCGCCGCTCAGCGGAAATGCGCCCCAGGAGAGCGAAGTGGTTTCGACTCCGGGCGTCGCTTGCAATGTGCGTTCAACCTCGCGAAAAGCTGCGCGAATCGCGTCCGGCGAGGCGTTCGTCATGGAGGGTGGAAGCGAGAGTCCGAAGGTCAGAACATTCTGCGCGGTAAAGCCGGGGTCCAGGCTCCACAGACGAACCAAGCTCCGGATCAAGAGCCCGGCCCCGATCAGGAGCACCAGTGCCATGGCCATTTCTACTACCACAAAGACGCCTTGAGCGCGGTGACGAGTCCCGCTCGATCCTCGTCCACCCTCTTTCAGCGTGTCATGCAAATCCGGGTGCGACATTTTGAGTGCGGGTGCGAGACCAAAAAATATTCCGGCCAGCAGGGAAATTCCCAGGGTAAAAAGCAGGACTCGCCAATCAAGTCCGATCTCTTCGGCTCGCGGTAAAGTCGAGGGCAGTGCACTCAATGCAGCTCGTGTTCCCCAACTTGCGAGCAGCAGACCGAGGCCGCCGCCGGCGAATGCCAGCAGCGAGCTTTCCGCTAACAACTGACGCACGACCCGCTGGCGGCTTGCTCCTAGGGCGGTGCGAATAGCGAACTCACGTGTCCGGCCTGTGGACCTTGCCAACAGCAGGTTGGCGACATTCACGCACGCGATCAAAAGTACGAATCCTACGGCACCCAGCAGAACCAGAAGGAAGGTCTGAACGCTTCCGACGATCTGATGTTTCAGGGGAACCAGCTTGGCACTGATTCCCTTGTCATCGTCGGGATAGGCGGCGGCCAGGTTCCGGGTGACCGCAGCCATGTCAGCCTGAGCCTGCTCGAGGGAGACGCCCGGCTTGAGACGGCCGAGCCCGTGAATGCCCAGCCCAGCGCCACGTTTCGTCAACAGTGGATTGCCCCATTGCCCGATTGGAGCGTAAATCTCGCTCTCGGTAAAACTCGGGACGCGAAGATGGAAGCTCGCAGGAATGACGCCTATGACGGTGTAAAGTTTGCCATCCAGGGTCAGAGTCTTGCCGAGGACGTCCGGCGTCGCTGCGAACTTGCGTTTCCAAAGTCCTTCGCTGATAAGGACGTTCGCGGCAGCGCCAATTTCATCTTCCCCCGGGGTAAAGATGCGTCCGATCACTGGCTTGATACCGAGAATGGGAAGGAAATCCGACGAAATAAATTGCGCGCTGAGCTGTTCGCCTTCTCCAGTGCCGGTCAGGGTGAAAGCATTGCTGCGAGAGATGGCGAGCGCGGAGAAACTGTGATTGTCCTTTTGCCAATCACGGAAGTTTGGATACGAAATCGAGCCCCCTTCGAAGTTGGGCTTGCTCTCGTGCAACGCGACCAGTTGGTCGGGGTTGGGGAAGGGCAGAGGGTTCAGCAGCACGCCGTTGACGATGGAGAAGAGCGCCGTGTTCACCCCAATTCCGAGTGCCAGCGTAAGAATCGCGATGGCCGCAAAGCCCGGACTCTTGCGCAACATGCGCGCACCGTATGCCAAATCGTGTGTCAGAGTGTCCATAGATTTTATCCGCCGACCCGCTGCAGGTTGCAGTCCTTTCATTGGACGGCTAAGGCGTTGATTTGTAATGTTCAAATCGGAGGAGGCTCGCGAGGCGTGCTCACGAGCGGGATCGAATGTCCGGAATCGGACAGTTAGGTTTGTTTTTCTCTGCGATTCTTGACTTTCTTTCTGCGTTCTCTGCGGTTAAAGGCTCTGAAAAGCTTTTAACCGCGGAGGTCGCTAAGAACATATCGCGGAGTTCGCTGAGGGGCCGATCAGGCCAGGAGTTCTGCTGCGGAAAGCCGTTTTTCTTTTCCGTTGAAGTACTGCGCCAGGGCCTGCCCGGTGTAGGACTTCTTGTTCTTCGCTACTTGCTCGGGAGTGCCCTGCGCTACCAGCCGCCCACCTTCTTCGCCGCCCTCGGGGCCGAGGTCCACGATCCAGTCCGCGTTACGAATCACGTCGAGGTTGTGCTCAATAATCACGATCATGTTGCCGAGGTCCGTGAGTCGGTGAAGCACGTCGAGCAGTTTCTTGACGTCATCAAAGTGCAGCCCGGTGGTGGGCTCGTCGAGCAGGTACAAGGTTTTTCCCGTCTGCCGTTTGCTCAGTTCGCGCGCCAGTTTGATGCGTTGCGCTTCGCCGCCGGAGAGCGTGACCGCCGACTGTCCCAGGTGAATGTAGCCTAGTCCGACATCTACCACGGTTTGCAGCTTCTGCTTCACCTGAGGAATGTTCTCGAGAATCGGCAAGGCGTCCGACGCGGGCATTTCCAGCAGGTCGGCGATGGAGTAGCCCTTGTATTTCACCGCCAACGTTTCATGGTTATAGCGGCGGCCGCCGCACACTTCGCAAAGTACATAGACGTCGGGCAGAAAACTCATCTCAATACGGCGCTGGCCTTCACCCTGGCAGGCTTCACAGCGCCCTCCAGACACATTGAAGGAAAAACGCCCGGGCTTATAGCCGCGCTCGCGTGATTCGGGAAGCATGGCGTAGAGATCGCGAATCTGGGCGAACACTCCGGTATAGGTCGCGGGATTGGAGCGCGGGGTGCGTCCAATCGGCGACTGATCAATGCGAATGACTTTGTCAATGTTCTCCGCGCCAGAAATTGACTTGTGCGCGCCAGCCTCTTCGCGAGAGCGGTACAGCGTTTTCGCCAGGGCACGATACAGGATGTCATTCACCAGGGTGGACTTGCCGGAGCCGGAAACGCCGGTCACCACCGTCATCACGCCCAGGGGGAAAGTCACGTCCAGATTCTTCAGATTGTTTTCACGTGCTCCTAGGATCGTGATGCCGGCTCCGTTTACCGGGCGCCGCTTGGGCCGCATCTCGATCTGTGCTTTGCCGGAAATGTAAGCACCGGTAAGCGATCCCGGAACTTCCATGATTTCCTCTGGCGTACCCGAGGCAACCAGTTCTCCTCCATGCCGGCCCGCGCCGGGGCCAAGGTCAATCACGTAGTCCGCTCGCCGGATGGTTTCTTCATCGTGCTCCACCACGAGCACGGTGTTGCCGAGGTCGCGTAATTCCTCCAGCGCTTGCAGCAAGCGATTGTTATCGCGGTGATGCAAGCCGATCGACGGTTCGTCGAGCACGTACAGCACGCCTCTCAGCTTCGAACCGATCTGGGTGGCTAGGCGGATACGTTGGCCTTCACCGCCGGAAAGCGTGGCCGCCGAGCGGTCCAGAGAGATGTAGCCCAGGCCGACGGCGTACAGAAATTGGAGCCGCTCAACAATCTCGTGCATAACGCGGCTGGCGATTGCGGCCTCGCGTCCAGCAAGACGGATTTTTCTTGCCAGGTCCAGCGATCGTGATACCGGAAGTCCGGTAAAGTCTGCGATGGACAGACCGTTCACTTTCACGGCCAGGCTCTCGGGTCGCAGCCGCTGCCCATGACATACCGGGCATGGAGTAGCGGACATGTAGTCGAGCAGGAAGTCGCGATAGCCATCCGAAGTGGATTCGTCCAGCACCCGTCTCAGGTAGGCCAGGATTCCTGCGAATCCAGTTTTCCCTCCCTTGCGTGCTTCCCCGAAGAGCAAGAGGTTCTGCACCTTCTCGGGAAATCTCTCAAAAGGCGTGCTCAGATCCAGGCTATGAGCGGTGGCGGCGATTTGCAGCATGTGGACCAGGCTCTGCGAGGCCGAACCAGGCCCTAGTCCGCCATCGAGCAATGGCTTCGACCAGTCCACAATCACCTTGGCTGGATCAAAGTCGTAGCGGTCGCCCAGTCCGTGGCATTCCGGGCAAGCTCCGTAGCGGCTGTTGAAGGAGAATGATCGCGGCTCCAACTGAGGCACGCTAATTCCGCAATCCGGGCAGGCCAGCTTCTCCGAGTAGAGCTGCTCTTCGCCGCCCACGACCGCAACTTGTACCAGGCCTCCCGCCAGCTTCATCGCCAGCCCGACTGAAAGCTCCAGCCGGTGCTCGATGCCAGGCTTCACCAGCAGGCGATCGATTACCACTTCGATGGTGTGGTTCTTGCGCTTGTCGAGCGGGATATCGTCCTCAAGGTTCACCAGTTCTCCGTCAATGCGGGCGCGGGTGAAGCCATGCTGGACGAGTTTTTCCATTTCTTTCTTGAACTCGCCTTTGCGTCCGCGGACAATCGGGGCCATCACCATCACCCGGTCTTCGGGCGTGAGCGCCATCACCCGTTGCACAATCTGGTCTGCCGACTGGCGACTGATGGCTTGCCCGCACTTGGGGCAATGCGGCACCCCAATCGAGGCGAATAATAGTCGAAGGTAGTCGTAAATTTCGGTGATGGTTCCGACCGTCGAGCGGGGGCTGCGGCTGGTGGTTTTCTGTTCAATAGAAATGGCAGGACTCAGCCCATCAATGGAATCCACATCGGGCCGTTCCATCTGATCGAGAAACTGGCGGGCGTAGGCGGAGAGCGTCTCCACATAGCGACGCTGGCCTTCGGCATAAATAGTGTCGAATGCGAGCGAGGACTTGCCTGATCCGCTCAAGCCGGTGACGACCGTCAAACTATTGCGGGGGATTTCGACACTGATGTTCTTCAGGTTGTGCTGGCGCGCCCCGTGCACTGAGATTTTGGTAATGGCCATAAACCCGCGACAGTCACGCCCTTCATTGCCCTTCCGTAATGTGGACGGGTGTACAGAAGTGTTGGAAAGTGGAGGTGCGCAGCTCTACTCACGTATCTTATTTGCTAACAGCAGCAAGCGTCAACGCGGGTAGAGTGAGGGAACGCCGCGGCGCTAAAAGCCCGCGAAAACGCAAGGATTGCGGCTGCGGCAATTCGCTGGAAGGCAAGAACTTTGGGCGGCTTAATGAGTGTTTTGATCCTGTCTTTTACGGTGGTGACAGTACTCGCGACCGGCATCCTATCCGCCTACGGCTCTGTGATGGGTATTCTCTACACTTTCGCTCGACCGCCTCGGCCGCAGAGCAATGAACCATCGTCGCTCACGCCTGCCCGCACCCGTGCCGCCCACGCCGGCGGCGATTAGCCACCTTCGGTCCCTAACACCAAAAGAATTATTGGACTGAAAAATACCTACTAATTGTGCGGTGGCTGTCCGGGCTGCATACCTGGTGGGAAGCCTGGCTGTGGAATCTGTGGTACGCCGGGTTTTCCGCCCTGTTGCTGGATTTGCTGTTGCCGTTGCAGTTCTTGCAAAAGTTGCTCAGGCGTCTTTACGTTCGGCTGTCCCTCGGGTTGCTGCTGCTGCGTATCATCAGTCGCTTGGGTATCGTCGGTGGCCTGGTCGTCGGTCTGGTCAGTCTGATCATCTGCTTGCGTATCGTCGGTGGCATCCGCGGAGTCGTCGGTCGCCGTGTCCTCTTGAGCGTCCTGACCCTCCACTACCACGGTATTGGCGCCTGCCCCTGTCGCAGCCATAGGAGCGGCCATAGGCCTCGCAAAGGTCTGCTGGTTATATTGGTAAGTGTTGGCCTGCTCGACTGGCTGAGGTGGATTGTTATCCACGGACGCACTGGACTTGGCCATTAGGATGACGCGGTCTAACGCATTCGGATCTGTGGGCGACCCCAGCAACAAATAGTTAAAATGCGATCCGTTCAACAATGATGTCAGCACGTCGCGGGCCGGGCCTGGGCCGAAACTTCCAACCACGCGTTCGGTCGCGCTGCCGGGGAAATCAACTTGCGCCCCGGTCTGCGACTGCACGGCCTTCAAGATGTCGCCCAGCGTAGAATTCTGGGCAGAAATTGTGAGCTCGCCACTCTGGAATGCGACTTTCGGCGCCGAAGCAGGCACCTGAGCCAAGGTTGGAGGAGGCGTGGGTACTACAGGAGCAACCGGAGCTGGGTTCTTCGCCTGAAGATTTTTCTTAGTATGCGGCCGTTGCCCATAACCAGGGGCCGCCAGGGTTAAACACACGAGACCAGCTAAGAGAAGCTTCACAATGCCACCTGATCTTGGAACGCCCGGCGCTGCCGCTCTTGCGGAAAATCTCACAAACCCGCTCCTGGCTGGAATTGTAGCATTCTCAGGCTGGTTCAGGGAGCACTCTGGTTTTCGGGCCCAGTTTCCCCTACTGACGCGGTGCGTAGTAGCCTCTGCGGGCCCGTACCTGTAGATCTTTCTTGAAGGCAGTGATCTCAATCGGGCGATAACGGCCATCCGCTTCAAAATCAGCAGGATGGTAGGAGATCACATACTGGCTCCGGAGCTCATCCTCGATGGCGGCGAAGGAGTTCTTGATGTCCTTCATCTTGAAAGGGAAGAAGGCACGTCCGCCGCTGGCATCGGCGATGCGCTGCAGAACTTTGTCTCCACGCAACACCAGGCCGCTATCGTCGGTGGAGATAGCATAAATAATCACTTCCGCCCGCTGCGCCATTTCAATTGCCTGAGCCTCGGTGACGGCACTCTGATTGTCTTCGCCGTCGCTTACCACCACGATGGCCCGCCGTGAAGGCCGATCTTCGTGATCCTTGATCAACTTGTCGTGACAGGCTTGATAGATGGCGCCGTACAGCGCGGTCCCGCCGCCGTTGTGAAGACCGTGTACCGCTGCGGCCAGAAGAGTTGCATTGTCGGTGAAGTCCTGAGCCACCTGACTTTGCCCGTTGAAGCCCATGACAAAGGCCTTGTCAAAGTTGGGGCGTAGCGTCTTTTGTAGAAAACTAGCGGCAGCTTCCTGCTCGAAATCGAAGCGGCCGTTTACCGAACCACTGGTATCAATCAACAGTCCTAGCTGGATGGGCAGGTCTGTCTCGCGCCGGAAGTTGACGACAGATTGTGGCGGCTTGTGATCATCCAGAATGGCGAAATCCTTTTCATTGAGGTTACGCACAAACTTCCCATGGCGGTCCATGGCAATAAACAGGACTTTGACTTCGTCCACTCGCTTCTTGATGGTAAGGATGGAGTCGCCGTTATCGGAATCAAGGCTAGAGGGGGCGGACGCTACTGGCGCCCCGGCCGGGGCCAGATAGCTGACTTGGGCGCTTAGCGGGTAGCCCGCGAGCGCCACCCACAATCCCACTAGAAAAAAATACCTGCCCGTGTACTTCATTCCACATCCAGTCCGGAATCACGGCTTTAGGCCTCAACCTACACGTGTTCAGTTAATTAGATGCACGTAAGGGGCCGAAAATGCCCGCCGGATACCGAGTTTACCTCTTAGAACTCTAGGAGTCCCGCCTGCAAATGCCAAGTTACAAAAGGAGCACCCGTTTGGTCATAGCTAAACATCCACCTTGCCAGCTTGAGGGTTCCTTTGTTGCTACCCACAAATTCATTCCCCGAGACGGCAGGCGACATGCAGGGGTTAAAATGGCAACACCGCAGAAATCTTTTGGAGGCCCGATGAAAACCTTTTTATCGCTGCTATTGGTTTGTGCCCTCATCTCGCCGGCTCTCGCCAGCAATGAGAAAGAACAGGAACGAGTGAAGGAATCTGGCGTAGTGTTGAAAGAAATCCTCAACATCCCCGACGACATCCCGCAAGATTTGCTGGACAAGGCTGAGTGCATTATTATTCTGCCCTCGGTCAAGAAAGGCGCATTCGGAATCGGCGGCAGCTACGGCCGCGGAGTAATGATTTGCCGGGGCGGGGAACACTACACCGGCGCCTGGGGCGCGCCTGCTCTGTATGCCCTGGAAGGGGTCAACATCGGGTTTCAGTTGGGCGGAGAGGCCACTGACTTCGTACTGCTGGTAATGAACCCCAAAGGGGCACGCTCGCTTCTGAGCAGCAAAGTGAAACTGGGTGGAGACGCTTCTGCCGCCGCTGGCCCCAAGGGACGGACTGCGGAAGGCGCCACCGATGTCGTCATGAACGCTGAGATTCTTTCCTATTCCCGTACCAAGGGGTTGTTCGCGGGAATCTCTCTTGAAGGTTCCACGCTGCGTTCCGACGGAAGCGCTAACGAGAAACTCTATGGCCGTAAGCTGAGTGCCAAGGACATTATTCGCAGCGGCAAAGTGGGAATCCCAGCCAGCGCCCATGAACTGGTCTCTTTGCTCGAAAAGAAAAGCCCGAAGAACCGCTCTGACCCCAAATCATTGGAGTAAGTAATTGTCCGGGGCAAAGCTGCCGCCACATTGCAAAGAATAAAGCTGTAAAAACCTCCTCTGGAAATCAGAGGAGGTTTTTTTAAGCCTCAGAAACTGTCACAAGAAAATAGTTGAGAGTAGGAAGTGCACGCCCACGCACTTTTCTGTTGACACCCACGTGCTGGCCATATTATTGTCTGCGACAATTTCCTGCTGTCTGAATTTTGAATCAGTCCCGCTTGCGTACATGTTGCGCCCCGTGCGCCGGCAACAAAGCGCCACTGCGTCAACATTAGGTAACGTTGGGTAGCTCGTACTGACAACCAGTACAACCTTGCGGAAGTGTGCCCTTGCTGCACTGCCTGCATCTGCCCCACGGAACACCCTTAGCCGCCGCGTTTTGGCAGGACCAGTCTCCCTGTGGCCTGAGCGACGGAAATCCCCCGGGATGTTGTGAAAAAAATCTCAAGGAGATAAGCAATGCGAAATTTGCGAGCACTAGCATGTATCTGCTCTGTGGCACTGTGCATGTGCGTCACCCTTACCTCGGCTCCTCTCTCTGCTCAGCAGCCCAAGGATCCTGGGCCACGCGCTGGGGCGCCGGGCGCGGGCAGTTTCTACCCCACCTTGAACTCCAACGAGCAGCTTTTGTTTAGCCAGTCCCTTTCACGTTTCTCGGAAGTCGATTCGGTTTCCGGGCAGATCGAAGCGGGCAAAGGACTGGGCCCGACCTTCAACGGCAACAGTTGCGCCATGTGTCACGCACAGCCGGCCATGGGCGGCAGCAGCCCAGGTCTGACCAGTCCGCAGAATTCCGTGCCAAACCCTCAGGTAGCGTTGGCGACTCTCGATGGCGCCACGAATCAGCCCCCGTCGTTCATTACTGCCAATGGACCCGTACGTGAGGCGCGCTTCATCGCGCAGAACCCCAACAAGCTACTTTCTCCGCTGGATGGCGGCGTGCATGGTTTGTACACCATCCAGGGGAGATCTGACGCGCCTGGTTGCACACTTGCGCAGCCTCCCTTTGCTCAGCAGCTTGCAGCGGGCAACGTCATTTTCCGCATTCCCACCCCGCTATTCGGGTTGGGGTTGGTGGAGAATACTCCCGACGCGGCGCTGCAACTGAACCTGGCATCCACGCAACAGGCAAGATCAGCCCTGGGCATTGGTGGCAGCTTCAACACCAGCGGCAACGATGGGAGCATCACCCGCTTCGGCTGGAAAGCCCAAAATAAGTCCGTACTGATCTTTGTGGGTGAGGCCTATAACGTAGAACAGGGAGTGTCGAATGAACTGTTCCCCAACGAGCGCTCGGCGGTTGCTGGCTGCGTATTCAATGCTACGCCGGAAGACACCAGCAACATCCTGAACGGTAATCCGGGCAGCTCCAACTTCGGCACCACGATTGGCACGCTGTCGGAGATGTCATCGGATGCATTGAACTTTGCCCTCTTCGCTCGTTTGACCGCGCCGCCCACACCTGCACCTCCAACTCAGTCCACGATCAACGGGTCCAATTTGTTCAATAGCATCGGTTGCGCCCTTTGCCACTCAACGACTCTGACGACGGCGGCTTCGGGCTATACCGGCATGTCGAATGTGCCCTATCATCCCTACTCCGATTTCGCCTTGCACCACATGGGCGCGGGTTTAGCAGACGGGATTGTGCAGGGTGGGGCTGGCCCCGACCAGTTCCGGACAGCACCGCTCTGGGGGCTTGGCCAGCGCTTGTTTTTCCTGCATGACGGTCGCACCGGCGATCTGCTGCAGGCCATTGAGGCACATGCCAGCTCACCGCATTTTTGTGCGCAGGCTACATCCGCCCAGTTGTTTTATGTACTGACCAACAACAGTGTTTTTGAGCCTGAGACTCTAAACCAGTTCTGCGGTTCAGAAGCCAATACCGTTATCAACAGCTTCAATGTGCTCAGCCCACAGCAGCAGCAGGATATTT
>Ga0207136_1008_pt1 | contig 53803 bp, 35 predicted proteins | sample Alteio_BWMinHeat_8_FD_153552 | JGI IMG/M metagenome (GOLD analysis project Ga0207136, IMG submission 153552) | Enriched cells from forest soil in Barre Woods Harvard Forest LTER site, Petersham, Massachusetts, United States -... | ecosystem: Environmental > Terrestrial > Soil > Temperate forest >...
CGTCGAGTTCCTCGCGGTAGGCGTTGAAAGCGGCAGGAAATTCCGTGGAGCTGAGAACGTGATTGGGGATGACGTCCTTGAGAAGATCGAACCAGAGAAAGGAGAGCTGCGTGAGGACGCGGCCTTTGTCGGGGATGGGCGTTGGGAGAATAACGTCGAACGCGGATAACCGGTCAGTGGCGACGATGAGCAGCTTATCGCCGAGATCGTAGATATCGCGGACCTTCCCGCGCGCCGCGGGAGTGAGACCGGCGAAATGCGTTTCTTGAATGATGCGACTCACAGGACTTGCAGCCACGGAAAAGTTTCTCCCCAAAGGTGCAGAGCATTCTAGCGCAGTGTTTCGTCGAGGGAAAGCGGTGCGTAGAGGAAATTGTTGGAAGAATTGTGCAGCGAAAGATTATTCTTCTCGTGCGCGTGCTAGGAACATCCCGGATGCTTTGACGGTTTTAGGCGGCGGAGGCAGCTTTTTGTTTGGGGGCGGGGGCTTCGTCGCCTTCCCAGCGGACGCTGACGAGTTTGGAGACGCCGGGTTCTTGCATGGTGACGCCATAAAGAACGGAGCCGGTCTCCATGGTTTTGCGGTTGTGAGTGACGATAATGAATTGCGTTTGGCCGCTCATGTCGCCGACGAGGCGGGTGAAGCGGCCGACGTTGGCTTCGTCGAGCGGCGCGTCGACTTCGTCGAGAATGCAGAAGGGGCTCGGCTGGTAGCGGAAGATGGCGATGAGCAGGGCGAGCGCGGTCATGGCTTTTTCTCCGCCGGAGAGCAGGAGAACGTTTTGCATTCGCTTGCCAGGAGGCGACGCGACAACGTCGATGCCGGCGTCGCCGGAACTGTCCATCTCGGTCAGACGCATTTCCGCCATGCCACCGCCAAAAATCGTGTGGAACGCTTCGGAAAAGTTATGGTTGATGGCGTTGAAGGCTTGTTCGAATTTCTCGCGAGAGACAAGGTCGAGTTCAGCGATGGCTTGCTGCGTGTCGGCGATGGATTTGAGAAGGTCGTCGCGCTCGCGGGTCATGAAGGTGAAGCGCTGTTCGCACTCGTTGAATTCTTCAAGAGCCATCATGTTGACAGGGCCCATGGCTTCGATGCGCTGCTTCATCTCGCGATAGTTTGTTTCCGCGACGGCCAGCTCTTCGCCGGTCATAAAGGCGGCTTCCGTGGCGATCAGGTCCTCGGGCTGCGCGTTGACTTCTGTCATACAAGTCTCGCGCAGATGCTGGCGGTCTGAATCGTTGCGCGCGTGATCCACTTCCGCGTGGCCGCGCTGTTCGCGGAGTTCCTGGAGCGACTGGCGGCCAGCGCGGAGATGATCTTCCATTTGGGTGACGCGCGCGCGGCCAGTGTCCCACTCCTGCTCGAGCTGGCGCTGGCGGACTTCGAGGCGAAGTTTTTCGCCGCGGAGGCCTTCGAGTTGCTGCGCAAGCTCTTCGCTTTGCTTGGTCAGAGCAGCGGTTTCATCCCAAATCGAAGATTCTTGCTGTAAAAGCGCGGTTTCGCGCCGATCCAGTTCCGCGCGTTCTTCTTGCAGACGCGCGGCGAGAGCTTCGGCGGCGGAAAGACGTTCATTGAGAGCGGCGAGTTCAGCGCGGCCAGTTGCTAGTTCGTTCTGTTCGGTTTGCACAGAACCACGGAGCTGGGCGAGTTGTTCGACTAGCCGCGTGCTCTCGGTTTCCGCTTCCGCGCGGCTGATGGCTGCGGCAGCGTGTTGATTCTTCGCACGCTCGGCGCGCATTCTTGCGTCCTCGGAATCCTTCCTGAGGCGCAGAAGCTCGTTCTGGCAAACAGTGAGTTCGAGGCCGAGCCGCGCTAGTTCGCTTTGCATGTGCTCGTGACGGTGCGTGGCCGAGAAGACGCTGCGCTCGGCGTCGCGTTGCTGGAGCGTAATCTGTTCGAGCGACTGCTCTGCTTCGCGCAATTCCGTGTTCACTTGCGCAAGGGCGGATTGCGCTTCACTCACCTCATGCTCGAGGCGCGAGATATCGGAGTCCAGGGCGCGTAGCTCGCGCTTCATGCCGAGCGGACCGGCCTCATCGGCGCGGCCACCGGTGACCATGCGGCCCTGGTAGCAAGTGCCGTCCGGCGAGACGAACGCGAACTGAGGATTGTCGCGAGCGAGCGTCTCGGCGGCGGTCGCGCTGTTCGTCAAATAGGCCGAGCGCAGACGCGGAAGAAATTGCTTGGCGGCTGCTCCCAGGGGATCGCGGAAACCGACTAGTTTATCCAGGCGGGAGATCACGCCGTCTTCGATGTGGAAGTTAATGATTGGCTCGTATTCCGCGAGGCGCAGATTACGCAGGGAATCGACAAAGAACGTAGCTCGGCCGCCGACTTCATCGCGGAGAAGGGAAACACCGGCGCGAGCATGGTCGTAGGTTTCGACGACGACGTATTCCAGTTCATCGCGAAGATATTGTTCGATGGCCGCTTCGTGCTGTTCTTCGACTTCGGCGTAATCCGCGAGCACGCCGACGGCGTGGAAGTTGTGGCCGCCTCCGCGTTCGTTGACGGCGAAAAGCTTCTGTACGGCATCTGCGGTGTAGGAGCGGTCGTTGAGAATCTGTGTGAGCGTTTCATGGCGCGCGCGAACGCCGGAGAGAGAATCGCGAAGCACATCGGCCTTCTGGGTCGTGGTCTCACGTTGCTGGCGCAAGTCCGCGATGCGCGCTTGCAGAGAAGCCGCATTTTGGCTTAGCGCGTTGAGCTGGCCGCTCGCGGCTTCCCAATCGTAGGCCGCCTGATCGGCTTCGTCACGAATGCGAATGGAAGTTTCGAGGAGGTCGTGTTCGCCCGCTTCGCGTTTACGGAGGGCTTCGAGGTGATGGACGAGCGCCTCTTCCGCTTGCTTCTGTTCGCCGTGCAGACGAAGCAGGCTGTCGCCGGCTTCCGATGCGGAGCGGCGGAAGGCTTCGATGCGCGCTTCGGATTCCTGAATTTGGTTGGCGCGCGATTCCGTTCGAACGGCAAGATCATCCACGCGCGCGGAGAGGACCCCGGACTCCTCACGGAGCGACGTCACCGCCAGCTGCTGCGTAGTGCTGCGAGCTTGCCACTCCGTCGCTTGCGCGGCAGCTTCCGCCATTTCGGCGGAAATTTGCGTGCGCCGCGAGCCGAGTTCCGTTGCGCGCTGCTGGTTGAAACTGATGCGGTTCTCCGTGCGATCGACTTCCAGAGTGGTGAGATTTAAAACATTTTGGTTCTGGCGAATTTCAGCATCCAATTCGTAGATACGCTGGTTGAGGCGGTCCTGTTCGCCTTCCTGTTGCTGAATCGTCTGGGCGTGCTGCGTTTCCGCAGCAGTGAGCTCCGTGAGTTGCTTAATGATGCGCTCAGCCTCCGCGTCGAGTTCGCGCGCCTTTCCGGCGAGCATCTGGCGCACGATGCCGCGCATTTGGTCGCGAATTTCGGCGTAGCGGCGCGCTTTGGAAGCCTGGCGCTTTAGCGAGCCGAGTTGTTTCTCCACTTCGACGACGATATCGTTCACGCGCGCTAGATTGAGCTTCGAAGATTCGAGTTTGGCTTCCGCGAGGCGCTTCTTGGTCTTGAATTTTGTGACTCCGGCGGCCTCTTCAATGATGGCACGGCGCTCCATTGGTTTCGTGGAAAGAATTAGGCCGATGCGGCCCTGCTCAATGATGGCGTAGGAATCGGGGCCGAGTCCCACACCCATGAACATTTCCTGAATGTCGCGGAGGCGCGCGATGCGGCCATTGATCAGGTATTCGCTCTGGCCGGAACGATACAGGCGGCGGGTGACCACCACTTCGCCTGGCTTGGTGGCGAGGACAGGCTTGTCCGCGCCCTTCTTTCGGCGTTTGCCTTTCAGGAATTCGTGAGCTGTTGCTGATTCGTCGGGCTGGGACGCTGTGTCCGACGAGCCAGTTACTTCTTGCTGCGATTCAGGGGCCGTCGCGGGGTCAAGCGAGAGAATTTGTATGTTGGAGTCATCACCAGGGGCTACATCGCCATTCGTGGCAGGGGAGACTATGGCTGAGCCTTCACCAGCGCCCGCGATCATTGCGCTTTCGAGAACGAACCGCGCCGCTTCCGCCAACTCGGCGTCTTCCATGGTGATGGTCACTTCCGCCATGCCCAGCGGCGGCCGCTTGACCGTCCCGTTGAAGATGCAGTCCGCCATACGTCCGGCGCGGAGGGACTTGTGGCTCTGCTCGCCGAGCACCCAGGAGATGGCATCGACTACGTTGGATTTGCCGCAGCCGTTGGGCCCGACGATGCACGTTGTGCCGGAGCCGCTGAAGGTGACAACGGTGCGGTCAGAAAACGACTTAAAGCCAACAATTTCCACTTTTCGTAGCTTAAGCAAGATGTCCTCTTTTTGTCGTCAATTGCGCTTGCCGACCCTCAAATAGTTCGACGCAAACTACACATATCCGGTGCACAACTGGGGCCGAGGGCAAAACACGCCTAAAGAGACGACGCATTGTTCCTCGGGGGGAGGGGCTTTCGAGCGACAAGTCGACCGGTTCACGGTCGCTTAGACAAACGTGTGGCAGGTTCTCAGTCAGAGGCCCAGCCGCCTGGCGCGTGGATGGCGGTACGGGAAAAAAGATTACCACGAGCATTGTGGAGTGTAAAGGGCTACGCAACACATGGTGTTCGATTGTGGCCGACCACAATCAGTGTGGTTCGCAAACGCCTTCCAAGGAGTAGAGAAACTCCCGGGCGGGGTCCGAAGGGCTATCCAAGTTGTAACCAAAAGCCGTGATTCTCGGGGTCACGGGCAAGCAATCGCCGTATGATGCGAACAAGCAGAAAGAGAACGGCAAGGCGCAACTTGGGAGCCCCGCCACGTGAAGAAGCTGCGATTCCTTGTTTCACTGATCACCAAAGACAACGACTACCAACTCCAGCAAGCGGCTTCGGCGGAGACGGCTGCGCGCGAACTCGGAATTGACCTCGAGATTGTGTACGCCGAGGGCGATACGATTACGCAGAGCACGCAAGTGCTAAAGGCCATACAAGCGCAACCTACCTTGCGGCCGGACGGCATCATCGTCGAACCCGCGGGTGGTACAGGGCTCCCGCAAGTAGCGAAGGCCGCGATCGAAGCCGGAATCGCGTGGGGGCTCGTCAATCACGACGCGGGATATGTCGCCGAATTGCGGCGAAGCTCAAAGATTCCAATTTTCATCGTGACAAGCGATCACATGGAGGTTGGAAGGATTCAGGCACGGCAATTGGCCGCGCTGGTACCCGAGGGTGGCGCTGTTTTGTACATCATCGGTCCCACGGAAAGCGCGACCGTGAAGGACCGTAAAGCGGGGTTTGAAGCGGTGTGTCCGAAAAATCTGCGCGTGACGGTGCTGCGAGGCAAATGGACGGAAGAGAGTGGCCACCGTAGCTTGAGGACTTGGTTGAAATTAGGTGGTTCCAGCAAACAGAGCATTGTCGCTGTAGCGGCGCAAAATGACGCGATGGCCATGGGTGCGAGAAAGGCCCTTAAAGAAATTAGCAGTCAACAAGAGCGGGAGAAATGGCTGAGCTTGCCGTTTACGGGCACCGACGGCTTGCCGATGACAGGGCAAGCCTGGGTACGTTCCGGGTCGTTGGCGGCAACGGTGATTACGCCTCCGATGGTCGGGCAGGCCGTGCAATTGATGGCCAACGCGCTGCGCACCGGCGCGAACGTGCCGGACCGCACTGTGACCCTGCTGGAATCTTTTCCACCTATCGGAAGACTCTCGAAACTCCAAACGGTTGGCGGCCAGAAATAAACGTTCTGGCACGGAGCAGCCGCAATCCTTCGCAAACAGAGAACAGGCGGAATTCCGAGTTGTAGCTACTTCAAGTGCGCGTCGTACCAGGCGAGAATGCGATTGAGACGGTCGAGAAGATGTTTCTCTTCGCGGAAACCGTGTTGTTCCCTCGGATACACGACGAGTTCGGCCTCCACCCCGTAATGTTTTAGACCGCGATAGAGCTCCTGGCTCTGGTCGGGCGGGTCGGTTGTGTCCCCCTCGCCCTGGAGAATGAGTGTGGGCGTCTTGGCATTCTTGAGTTGCGTGAAGGGGGAGCTGTTCAAGAATTTCACAAGGCTATCGGATTCGTAGGGCACGCCGTAGAACCATTGATCATAGGCAGGATGCTCCTCGCTTCCGTATTCGGAGATCAAATTAGAGAGGCCCGCGCCGGACACGGCGGCCTTGAAGTCGTTCGTTTGTGTGATGGCCCATTCGGCCATGTAACCGCCATAAGACCAACCACCAATGCCAAGTTTCGCGGGATCGGCGATGCCGCGGTCTACGAGATCCTTGACGCCCCACATCACGTCTTTGAAGTCGGCGCCGCCCCAATCGCCGCGATTCATTTCGATGAAGTCTTGGCCATAGCCGACCGAGCCGCGAATGTTGGGATAGAAGACCGCATAGCCCCGCGCCGCGAGGAGTTGGCCCCAGACTTCGATGGAGTCTTGCCAGTTGCCCGTGGGTCCGCCATGAATCAATGTGATGAGCGGGAGCTTGGATTTTCCAACAGCGCCAGAGGGTTTCAGGAGAGCCGCTTCGATCTCGAGACTGTCGAATGATTTGTATTTGTAAAATTCTGGCGTGCTAAACGTGAATTGTTTCCAGGAATCATTGAGATGAGAAACTTGTTGTGGCGAATCCTTCTGATCCCAGAACCAGAGCTCGGGAGGCGTCGTGGCGGACTGTCCCGCGAAGACGACGTCGCCAGCGCCGGAAACGGCGAAGGCGTTGACATTGCAGGATGGCGGATTCGCTGGAATTTTGCTCATGCCTTCGGGAGAAAAACCAACGAGTTTGTTTCGGAAGCCGTCGACGTATAGCGCGAGCATGGAGCCGTCCTTCATCCACCGATGCTGGGAGATAGCGCGATCGAGGCTCGCGCCGGTGAGATTTCGAGTGGCCCGCTTGTCGATGTCCAGAAGCATGAGGTCGTGCGGCGAAGGGCCATCGACGCGAGAGCCAACGTAACTGACCGTCGCGCCGTCAGGCGACACTTGCAACTCGTGAAACGGGCCGTGCGGCGCGAAAATCAGCCGCCGCGAGCCGTCCGGAATGGAGATGGAAAAAATGCGATGAGTCTCCTGGTCGGATTCTGGATGATCGGTGGCACTGACGATGAGGCGGTCGCCGGTCTTTAGCCAGGCAAGCTCACTTATTTCCCATTTGGCGTCCGTTAGCGCTTTGGCCTCGCCTGTAGCCAATGTGACCAGCCACAACCGGGGTTGCTTATCGTCTTTATCCACGACGCGCGCGTCATCTTTGTCTTTATCCTTCTTTTCCTCGGTGTCAGTTTTGGCATTCGGAGCAAGAAAGGCGATCTGCTTGCCGTCGGGCGACCACGCATAACTACGCACGCTGCGCTTGCCTTTGGTTACGGCTGCGGCCTCGCCACCATCCGCGCGCATTACGTAAATTTGCTGCTGTTCGTCGCGATTCGAAAGAAACGCGACCTGCTTCCCATCGGGAGACCAGCGCGGCGAAGTTTCATCTTTTGCGGAAAATGTAAATTGCCGGACGGCGCCAGACTCTTTCTGATAGATCCAGATATGGCGGGCACGACGCTCGCCCTTGGGCGGTTCCGCAACCACGAATGCAACGCGAGCGCCGTCCGGCGAGAATTGCAAATCGGAAATGGAAAGCAAATTCAGAGATGCTTCCGGTGTGAGCAGCTTAGCCGCATCTGTGGTCGTTTTTTCCTGCGCAACAGCGACTCCCGAGAGCGCCAAAATGCCGACGAGACCACTGCCCAGCATGAAGCGGTTCATTGTTGCACCCCTCAATAAGAACCTAGGACTCTATCGACGGATGCGAAGACCGTCAATTAGGACTAGCCGGGTCGCACATGACGTGTGCAGTCCAATACGTCGCGAGTCCTTCTTCATTGCGGCTGTCTGGAAGCCTCGGATACAATCTGACGTTTATCCTTTGGCGCAAAACGCCGTCTGGGCTGCGATGCACGAAATACGCTTCCACAACACGCTGGGCGGGAAGATTGAAGCCTTCACGCCACAAAAAAGCGATGGAGTCCGCATGTATACCTGCGGGCCGACGGTGTACGACTACGCGCACATCGGAAATTACCGCACGTTCGTGTTTCAAGACATTCTGCGGCGTTTTCTGAAGCTGCGCGGCTACAAGATGAAGCACGTCATGAATCTCACGGACGTGGACGACCGCATCATCGCTAATTCAGCGGCCGCGGGCGTGAGCATCCGAGACTATACGCAGAAATTTGCGCAGGCCTTTTTTGATGATTGCAAGACGCTCAGTATCGAGGCGCCTGAGCATTGGATCCGGGCCACCGACCATATCGACGACATGGTCAAGCTGATCGAGCGCCTTCAAGAGAAGACGTACACCTATCCCAGCGAAGGCTCGATCTATTACCGCATCGCGAAATTTCCGCACTACGGCAGGCTTTCGAATATTGACGTGGCTGGAATTCAGGCCGGCGTTCGCGTTGATGTAGACCGCTACGAAAAAGAGAGCGCGCGCGACTTTGCGCTGTGGAAAGCGCCGAAGCCGGGCGAGCATTTCTGGGAGACGCCCATCGGCAAGGGCCGGCCCGGCTGGCATATTGAATGCTCCGCGATGGCGATGAAATACCTTGGCGAGACATTAGACATTCACACCGGCGGAATCGACCTTGCGTTTCCGCACCATGAAAACGAAATTGCACAGAGCGAAGGCGCGACGGGGAAACCATTCGTGCGGTACTGGATGCACGCAGAACATCTGCTGGTTGAAGGCGAGAAGATGTCCAAGTCGCTCGGCAATTTCTTTACCTTGCGTGATTTGTTCGCGAAGGGTTACAAGCCCTCGGCGCTGCGCTTCGCGCTGGCCAGTGTGCCGTACCGCAAGCAGCTCAATTTTACGTTTGACGGATTGCAGCAAGCGGCAAGCTCCGTCGAACGTCTGCGGAACTTTGCCGCGCGACTGGCGCAGGGTAAATTTCCCGCCGGAAAGCAGAAAGGCATGGCCGTCCGCGTCGCCGAAGCCGCGGATGAATTTGACGCAGGGCTCTCCGATGACCTGAACACGGCCCGCGCGCTGGCAGCTGCATTTGATCTTCTGCGTGATACGAATATCGCCATGGATAAGGGCGACTTCCGCCAGGGGGACGTAGTCGCCGCCCAGGAGTTTCTCGCGACGTTTGACCGCATTTTTGCCGTGATGGAAGACAATGACGCGGAAAAGCTCCGCGCTCTGGGTTTTGGCCCTGCCGAAAGCGGTCCTAACGACGCCGAAATTGAAAAACTGATCGCCGATCGCCAAGCGGCACGCCAACGCCGTGACTTCGCCGCCTCTGATCGCATCCGCAAAGAACTCGCGGATCGTGGTATACTTATCGAAGATTTAAAGGACGGCAGCGTCCGTTGGAAACGCAAATGAAACACTCTAATCACTATCGGTTCCCCTGTAATTTCTCCCCGGCCGAGCTGCGTCCCAACCTCTTCGGCGTAGACTAAGCAATCTCTCTCCTGGCAGGGCGCGCACCCGGTATTGGTGTACGCACACAACCTGCTTTGCGGTAGTCCATCCACATTCACCGCTGACCATTTTCCCGAGGAGGAAGAGATGATTGCCACAACGGAAACGAAACTACCAAAGCTGATTACCGCTCTGCCCGGACCCAACGCCAAGCGCGTTGTGGAAAGCGACGCCAAATTCATGTCGCCGTCGTATACACGGGATTATCCGCTTGTCGCCAAGCGCGGGCGTGGCGCGATTGTTGAGGACGTTGACGGCAACGCATTTTTGGATTTCGCAGCTGGCATCGCCGTTTGTTCGACGGGGCACTGCCATCCCAAAGTTGTAGCCGCGATTCAGCAGCAGGCCGCCGAACTCATTCACATGTCCGGCACGGATTTTTATTACGAGAGTATGCCGCGTCTTGCCGAGCGCTTGGTAAACACCTTGTCTGGCGTCGCGCCAAAAAAAGCTTTCTTTACCAATTCCGGCGCGGAAGCTGTAGAAGGCGCCATCAAACTCGCCCGTTATGCCACCAAGCGCGACAAAATGATCGCGTTTTATGGATGCTTTCACGGGCGCACTATGGGCGCTCTCTCTTTGACCGCGTCAAAAACCACGCAGCGCAAGGGTTTCGGCGCTTTGCTCTCCGGCGTCGAGCACATTCCTTTTCCGTATGCCTATCGCTGCGCTCACGGCCACACTGCGGAAACTTGCGGCGTGGAAATTCTCGAGCAACTGGAGCAACAGATCTTCAAGCGGCTCTTTGACCCGGAGGAAGTCGCAGGCATCATCATTGAGCCGATTCAGGGCGAAGGCGGATACGTTGTTGCGCCGAACTTCTTCCTGCAAGAGCTTCAGCGCATTTGCCGCAAGCACGGCATCATGCTTATCGCTGACGAAGTGCAATCAGGAATGGGCCGCACAGGGAAGTGGTGGGCGCATCAATTCGCGGGCATCGAGCCGGACATCATCTGCAGCGCCAAAGGCATCGCCAGCGGCATGCCGCTTGGTGCGATCTTCGCGCCAGCCAGCATCATGAACTGGAAGCCGGGAGCCCATGGAACTACGTTTGGCGGAAATCCAGTCTGCATCGCGGCCGCTCTGGCGACGGCGGACTTGATCGAGAGTGAGTACCTGGAGAATGCCCGCCGCATGGGCGAATACCTTTTCACTCGACTGGCCGATTGGACGAAGAAGTTCAAAATCGTCGGGGACGTTCGCGGACGTGGTTTGATGATCGGCATTGAGATTGTCCGCGATCAGCGCACCAAGGAAAAAGCCGCGGATCTGCGCAACGCCATCGTTGATCTCGCGTTCCACAAGGGGCTGTGCATCCTGGGGGCGGGCGAGAATACCTTGCGGTTGTCGCCATCGCTCTTGATCGACGAAGAACAGGCGGACTTCGCCGTGCGCACTCTCGAAGAGTGCATTCGCGAAGCGGAGAAAAAGGCCTAGAGCACGCTCGCGCGTCTCGCGGATCTCAAACAAACTAGTCGCTTCTGACTCCCGTGGTTGCCGGAAAAGTTACACGGCAGCCGCGGGATTTTCGTTTATACTGCCCGGCATCCAGTTCGTTTGCGCGGAGAGCCGATGCCGATCGTCTCACGATTGATTTTCCAAGCCGTCCAGTGGGCCTCGCGAAAAGGATTGCGAGAAGGCGACGGTCCCACCCCTGAAGCAAAAAAACACGCGGCCCGCCAAACTGGCATTCGCGGTGAGACTTACGCCTATTGGTATCTCCGCCGCCACGGCTACGTGTTCGTAGCCCGCAATTTCACTCCCCGCGCCTCAAAAGGCGAGATCGATATGGTCGGATACGATGGCAAGACGCTCGCCTTCGTCGAGGTCCGAACACGCACCGTGCGCGAGGAAATGTCTTCCTTACCGGAGCTAAGCGTCACGCCGGGCAAGCAACACCTGCTGGCGCGCACTGCGCAGCACTTCCTTGTGGAACGCCGCGTCCCTGAGTGCCCCTGCCGGTTCGACGTTGTTGCGATCGACAATTCCCCCGGCAAGCCGCCGGTCGTGCGCCTGCATAAAGACGCGTTCAGCCCCCAAATGTAAGATTCCACAGGGAAATTGCTGCTGGGCATCTACTCAGCGCCGCAAGAAGCGGTACAATCGGAGCCCATGGATGATCTTCCACCATCCGTGCGTTTGGGAATGTTCGAGGAGGATTGCTTTGCCGGAGTTGCGAAAAGACCCGATTACTGGCCGCTGGGTGATTATTTCTACGGAGCGCGGAAAACGTCCGAACGATTTTCTGCGCGAGAGCGTCGCTCCTCTGCCCAACGGCAAGAATTGCCCGTTCTGCCCCGGCAATGAAGCCAAGACGCCGCCGGAGATTCTCGTCTACGGCAGGAGCAATGGTGGCGCGAACACCGCAGGTTGGAGCGTTCGCGTTGTGCCCAACAAATTCCCGGCACTCGGCATCGAGGGCGATCTCGACCGCGAGGGCGAAGGTCTCTTTGACAAAATGAACGGCGTCGGCGCGCACGAAGTCATCGTCGAAACGCCTGATCACGCCGCGACTCTGGCCTCTTTGCCGGAGCGTGCCCTCGAAGACGTCCTCTGGGCCTACCGCGACCGCATGCTCGATCTCAAGAACGACAAAAGGTTCCGCTACGTGCTGATTTTTAAGAATCATGGCGAAGCGGCAGGCGCTTCCGTCGAGCACACGCACTCACAATTGATTGCTCTGCCCATCGTGCCGCGGCGCGTGCGCGAAGAGGTGGATAGCGGCTGGCACTATTACGATGAAAAAGAGCGCTGCATCTTTTGCGACATCATCCGCCAGGAACGCGACACTGGCGAGCGCATCATCGGCGAAAACGATCATTTCATCACGCTGGCACCGTATGCCTCGCGCTTTCCTTTTGAGATGTGGCTGCTCCCCAAGGTGCACGGCTCGTCCTACGAAAACAACCAAAGCACCATGTACGCGAGCCTCGCGCGCATGTTGAAGGACACCTTGATGCGGCTCGACGCCGTCCTCGACCGTCCACCCTACAACTTCATGATCCACACCTCGCCCATCGGTGAAGAAATCAACGACCATTACCACTGGCACATCGAGATCATTCCCAAGCTGACCAAAGTCGCCGGCTTTGAGTGGGGCACCGGGTTTTATATCAACCCGACGCCGCCCGAAGAATCCGCCCGCTTTTTGCGCGAAGCCAAAATCGCTTCGCCGTTGGCGCCCACAAAAAAATAGCGCGTAGCCTTCGCGTGGCGGCCGTCCAGATTCCAGCCCACGGCAAGAGTTTTGCTATACTTAGCAGTTTGGCGCGGTACCCAAGTGGCCTAAGGGGAAGGTCTGCAAAACCTTTATCCGTGGGTTCGAATCCCACCCGCGCCTCCAAATTCAATGCGTCCGGACCGGAAAAAATGCGACGCGCATCCACGCGTGATGGGTTTTCTATTCGCCCCAGCTAACATAATCCAATATAATTTCGCTCGCCGGTGTGCGTATCCTATTCGGCCAGTGACGATGCAGGAGGTTGAGACTATCTTGAAACCGAACACTCGCATGCTCACAGTTTCACTTGCAAAGTGCGCGTTGCTATCTATTTTTCTGATTGCTTCCTCGCAGGCGCAGGATTCGACCTTCCATGATGCACCGCCATCCGCAAAGCAACAGAAGAATCCCTTCGAAGGCCAGCATCCTGCGTCCGCGAAGGCTGACTACCTTCAGCGCTGCGCTTCCTGTCACGGACCAAACGGAGAAGGCACCGGCAACATTCCTGCACTGGCCACGGGTAAAGCGCAAGGCGCCAGCGATGGCGAGATCTTCTGGTACATCACGAAGGGTGATTTGAACAACGGCATGCCACCCTGGGCAACTCTTCCAGAAGAGCAGAGATGGCAGATCATCAACTATCTACGGGTGCTCGGCAGCCAAAAACCGGGTTCGCCCCGCGTGCAGCTTTCCGCCGACGAAGCCGTCGCGACTGCCTCGAATGCGCCTCCCCCCAAACCGCCATTCACCGACTACCGTTACGAGAAACCCGGCACGATTCGCAAGATCACTTTAAAAGATCTGCCCGAGCCGCTGGCTACGGCGTCGTCCGGCAATGGTCCTCAACTCGTTCCGCGCCCGAAGGACGCCTGGCCGCAAGTGCTGCCTGGCTTTAAAGTCGAACTCTATGCGTCCGGGCTCGATCAACCGCGACTGATTCGCACCGCGCCCAATGGCGATTTTTTCGTCGCCGAAAGCCATACTGGGAACATTCTGATCTTCCGCGGAGTGACCGCCGACGGCAAGGCCGCCCAGTCAGAGACCTTCGCCAGCGGGCTCAACCGTCCGTTCGGCATCAGTTTTTATCCGCCTGGGCCGGACCCGCAATGGATCTACATTGGGAACACGGATTCGGTCGTCCGCTTTTCCTATCGCAACGGCGATTTGAAAGCGCGTGGCCCCGCGGAACACCTTGCCGACCTCCCATCGGGTGGCGGTCATTGGACGCGTGACATTCAGTTCTCGCCGGATGGCAAGAAAATGTTCGTTTCCGTAGGCTCGGCTTCGAATATCGATGACACCGATACCACACCCGCGGAGAAGAATCGCGCCGATGTTCTCGAATTCAATCCAGATGGCTCGGCGATGCAAATCTACGCTTACGGCATCCGCAATTGCGTAGGGCTGGCCGTCAATTCGAAGACTGGCGAGTTGTGGTGTTCGGTGAATGAACGCGACGCTCTAGGTGACAATCTGGTTCCCGACTACATCACCCACGTGCAGGACGGCGGTTTTTACGGTTGGCCCTGGTGGTATATGGGCAGCCATCAAGACCCGCGCCACGAAGGGAAGCATCCCGAGCTGAAAGACAAGGTCATTACGCCGGATGTCATCCTTCATCCGCACAACGCGTCGCTGGAACTGACGTTTTATAACGGCAAACAATTCCCAGAGGAATACCAGGGCGATATTTTCGCAGCTGAACATGGCTCGTGGAATCGCTCGGTTCGCGTGGGCTATGAAGTCATTCGTGTGCCCCTGCATCAGACTGGCCATGCCACCGGCGAATACGAAGATTTCATGACGGGATTCGTCGTGGACAATGGCCACGTTTGGGGACGCCCCGTGGGCGTCACCGTCGCTCAAGATGGCTCGCTGCTCGTCACCGATGACGGCTCGAAATCAATCTGGCGCGTGAGCTACACAGGAAAGTGACCACGGCGCAATCGAGCGCGGCGAATCCCTTGTAGGGAGAGCTTGCCCCGCCGTATGAGCTTCGCTTGCCTAGGTGCATAAATGTCAGTGCTGCATCGTGCCGATCAGTATCCCAACTTCTTATCCACAACATTGAGCAACGGTTCGCCCTTCCGGAATCGTTCAAATTGCTCAATGAAAAATTTCATCGCATTGTCTAGCCAATCGGGCGTATGGTCCGCACAGTGTGGAGAAAGCAATACGTTCTCCAGCTTATAAAACGGATGGCCCGCCGGTAATGGCTCGTGATCGAACACATCCAGGGCCGCGCCTCTGATTTGGCCACTAGAAAGCGCGGCAATCATCGCTTCCTCGTTGATCACCGGACCACGCCCAACATTGATCACCACCGACGTTCGCTTCATCGACGCGAACTCCGCCTCGCCTATCATTCCGCGCGTCTCCAAAGTCAATGGTGCGGCTACAACCACATAGTCGCACCGCGAAATCATTTCGAGGCGCCGATCCGGCGTATAAGTCTGAGCAACCATCGGATCCGCAGACCGCGAAGGTGGAGCATGACGCCTCACGGCAAGCACGGTCATTCCCAGCGCACGCACTCTTTCAGCAATCGCCCGCCCAATGTCCCCATATCCGATAATCCCGATAGTCTGCCCCGATACCCACAAGACGTCGAACGCTTCCCACACCCCAGCCATCTGATTCCGGACCATGCGCCGGAAATCTTTCGCAAAATACAAAATCGCCCCAAGCGTAAACTCGCCGAGCGATGCGCTAAACACGCCTGCCCCATTGGTGAGTGGCACGGCACTCTCTTTCAGCTCCGCGAACAGCGTTCTCTCTAAGCCCACGGAGCGCGAATGCACCCAAAGCAGGTTCGGACACATCGCAAATACCCTTTTAAATAACTCCAACGAGCCGGACCAATTGAATAGCACGCTCGCGTGAACAGCTGCCTCTTCAAACGCCTCCACCGAATTTCCCGCGGTAATGTTCACGTCCGAGATCAGCTCGGTCAGCATCGCAAGCTGCGCCTCCGCCGGCTCAGCCGGACTTACAAGTACCAAAATCGTGTCGTCTCTCATGGGCGCCGCATGAACAGCGCAAAAGATTACACCACAATCTGCGCAACCCGTATCTAGCAAACACAGTTTGGAAAAATCAAATCCCGCCTTTAAGCGGCGGCGAGTCAGTATCCGAGTACGCGACCAGCGAGATGTTAGTCCGCCCTTGCTTCGGCAGATTGGTGGCGACGAATCGATTGAGCGACGGTTGGTGCCAGCCAAGGTCGGCCCGGCGGTCCAGGTTACCGAGCTAGAACTCCATGGAGACCGAAATATTCCCTGATTTCAAGGAATTGTCGGCTTTGCGAAAAACAAATTTAATCTGGGCTTGCTTGAGGTTCCCCGGATTGATCATTGCCGTAGCAATCGGAAACTTGATCAGTTGCGTGCCTGCAGTGTCGACAAGCGTGACGTCATACATGGTCGTTGCGCCCAACGCCTCAGATACGTTAGCCCGGCCATTCGACAAGGTCTGTGTGACGACTACCGTGTCAGGGCCTGAAGCGTTCTGTTTGCTAAAGGTCACGGTTCCCTGAATATTCGTCCCGTCGTCCCAGTGCGCACTCATCGAGAGACTTGTTGTGGAGGTTTGCGGCCGTGCGGGAAGCGCAAAGACGGTGGTCATACAAAGCAGCAGTATACAAAGATAGTTTTTCAAGTAGGCCCCCTAAAACAAATTTGATTTATCAGCGATTCGGTGTGCCCTTGCGACTTCCGGGGAGAGGGGGACCCGTTGTTGACCGTTCCGATTGCAGATGGAGGCTAACAAGGAAAATGGCATGCGGTTAGTTGGACTGTAGGACAGAATTAGTACAGCGTACTTTCTTCACCTATTGCCTGTCCTCCTCCGAAACAGACATGACTGGCGAGAGAAATCTTCCAACGGTTCCGTTCTCCATTATTAGAATGAGCTCATTAAAAGGCGTACAGAATATTTCGTTGACAGACACTCTTAGCGCAGATACTTGGCGAGTAACTCGATAAACGCGATATTCGCAAACTGAGTCACCACAATGCCTAAAGGTTGACACTACAATTTTCTGCCTCCTACAATGCACCGCTTCGGAGAACGGATTGGCAGTTGACCGCACGATTTGAAAGTTCTACGTTTGTCTGATTCAAGTCCAAGACTTTGGAAGGAACTCTGTGCCGCCAAAAGATTCTAAGTCGTTGAGGAGTCATCGCTGGTATGGCCCGGACGATCTGCGTTCGTTCGGACATCGTTCGCGCGCCGCCTCTATGGGATGCACGCAGGCGGATTACGCGGGCAAGCCCGTCATCGCCATCATCAACACCTGGGGCGACATCAATCCGTGCCACAGCCATCTCCGAGCGCTCGCGGAAGACGTCAAGAAAGGGGTGTGGCAGGCTGGCGGTTTCCCTGTCGAAATGCCTGCGTTCACTCTCGGCGAAACATTTCAGAAACCGACCACGATGATGTATCGCAACCTCCTGGCCATGGAAACCGAAGAATTGTTGCGTTCCTATCCCGCCGACGGCTGCGTGTTGATGGGCGGCTGCGACAAAACGACTCCCGCACTCTTGATGGGCGCTATTAGCATGAATCTGCCCGCGATCTACGTTCCCGCGGGACCGATGCTTCGCGGCAATTGGCGCGGCGAAATTCTGGGCAGCGGTTCCGACGTCTCGAAGTATTGGGCAGAACGGCGCGCGGGCAACATCGATCTGCAAGCCTGGACCGAAATCGAAAACGGCATCGCGCGCTCGGCAGGAACCTGCATGACCATGGGCACAGCTTCCACCATGACCAGCTTGACCGAAGTGCTGGGGTTTACGCTTCCCGGCGCGACCTCAATTCCTGCCGTCGATGCCAACCACCCAAAGATGGCCAACCGCTCTGGCCGTCGCATCGTGGAAATGGTTTGGGAAGACTTGAAGCCGCGCGATATTCTGCGTGACGCGTCATTCAACAACGCGATTGCGGCGGTCTTTGCCCTCGGAGGCTCGACGAACGCTGTGATCCATCTGCTAGCAATGGCAGGCCGGGCCGGAATCAAGATCACTCTCGATCGCTTCGACCAATTTTCGAAAAAAACGCCCATGCTCGCCAACATTCGTCCCAGCGGCAAGTACCTCATGGAAGATTTCTATTACGCCGGTGGATTGCCAGCTCTTCTCAAAGCCCTAACCCCCCACTTGGATCTGACCTGCTGTACCATCACCGGAAAAACCCTCGGTGAGAATATTTCCGTGGCCGAGATTTACAATACGGATGTTATCCGCGGCTTAGACAACCCAGTTCTTGCCTCCGGAGGCTTGGCGATTCTCTATGGCAATCTCGCTCCCAACGGCGCCGTCATCAAAGCCTCGGCGACCGAGCCCCGTCTTCTCAAACACACTGGCCGCGCCATCGTATTCGACAGTTTCGACGAAATGAACGCCCGCCTGGACGATCCCTCCCTCGATGTCGATGCGGACAGCGTTCTCGTACTGCGCAACGCGGGACCGAAAGGCGCCCCGGGAATGCCCGAATGGGGAAATCTACAGCTTCCGCAAAAACTTCTCAAAGCAGGCATTCGCGACATGGTCCGTATCTCCGACGCGCGCATGAGCGGCACAAGTTATGGTGCCTGTGTCCTGCACGTCTCTCCCGAATCCTTTGTTGGTGGACCGCTCGCGCTGTTGAAAGAAGGCGACATCGTCGAACTCGACGTCCCCGCCCGCCAACTGAACATGCGCGTATCTGAAGATGAGCTCGCCCGCCGCCGCGCAGCCTGGCGTCCGAAAGAGGGGATTTATCCCCGCGGCTACGGCAGGCTATTCATGCAGCACATCAAGCAAGCTCACGAAGGCTGCGACTTCGATTTTCTGGAAGGCATTGCGCCCATCCCCGAGCCAGAGATTCACTGAGCATCTGAAACACGAAACTTCGGTGGGATTAAATAGAACAAATTCCACACTAACTCGCGGCCACTTCGCTCGGTTGCGGCAGCGCGCGACGCCCGGCTCCGACGGCAAGCATCAGTATGCCGGAAAGGCATAGGCTCCCGACCAAGTACAAGAGCCCGGCAGTGAAGGAATGAGTTCGGCTAACCAAGTAACCCATCATCAGCGGCCCCGCAAACCCGCCCAGATTTCCCAGGGAATTAATCAATCCGATGGAAGCCGCGGCCGCCGATTCGCTCAAGAAAGCCGTTGGCACAGCCCAAAAGCACGGGTGGAACGCGAAGTAAGAAGCGCCCACCAACGTGAAAAGGGTAACCGCGACAATGAGATTCGAACCAAAGATTACCGCCAGCAATAAAATCACTCCGCAAAGAAAAATTGGAAACGCCGTATGCCACCGCCGCTCGGACGTTTTGTCGGAGTGCCAGCCATTCAACTGCTGCATCACAAATCCGGCAAGGTAAGGCAACGCAGCGAATAGCGTGACTCGGATATCGCTCTGCCCCGACAGTCGCTTTAAAATGCTCGGCAGCCAAAACGAAATCCCGTACCCTCCGGTCGTCGCACAGAAGTAGCACAACGTCAGCAGAATCACGTCGCGCTGCGAGAACGCTTCCCAAATCGTGTAGGAGCGAACTTTCTGCTTTGCCAGTTTTTCTTTCTCCAGCTCGCTATTGATCCAATCGCGCTCATCCGGTCGCAGCCATGCGGCCGCTCGCGGCCAATCCGTGAGATAAAAAATCGTGATCACGCCGAACACCACGGCTGGAATTCCTTCCAGGATGAACAACCAGCGCCAGCCTCTCAGGCCGAGCCATGTGATCCCCAGCAGTAGACCTGCGAGTGGGGAACCAATCACATAGGAAAGCGGATTGGCTGCGTAAAAGACCGCTATCGCTTTGGCGCGGTCCTGATAGCGAAACCAGTGCGATACGTAGACAATCACAGCAGGGAAGAATCCCGCTTCCGCGGCTCCCACAAGGAAGCGCACCAAATAAAATTCCCGCGCCGTGTGGATAAACGCCATGAGCGCGGTTATGATTCCCCAGGAAATAATGATGCGGGCGATCCAGCGGCGCGCGCTCCACCGTTCGGCTATCAACGCGCCGGGGATTTCCAGCACGAGGTAACCGATGAAAAACATCCCGGCTCCGAGGCCAACGACTTTGTCGTTGAAGCCCAGATCGCCGGGCATTTGCAGCGCCGCGGCGCCGACGTTCATGCGGTCCAGGAAAGCGATGATGTAAAGCAGGAAGAGAAAGGGAAGGAGCCGCCACGCAATCCGTTTCCGTGCGCGCTCGGCGACTGATGGGTCCGTTGTTGGGAGGTCCATCTTCCCTCGATTGACAAGACTCAGAGATCGGCGGAGGTATCCTGCACTACTTTTAGTATTTTTGCGGCACAAAATTTGCGCTGCATAGTAGCCACAGAAAATGGGCCAGGCTTTCTGTCATAGCCAGTCTGTTACGGGAGTTGAAATGCGCCAGTACACAATTGCAGCCATCCCTGGAGATGGCATCGGTCCCGAAGTGATCGACGCCGGTCTCCAAGTGTTGCAGGTGGTCGCACAAAAAGTCGGCAGTTTTCAGCTAAACGTAGAAAAATTCCCGTGGGGTTCGGACTATTACAAAAAACACGGCGTGATGATGCCCTCGAACGGCCTGGAACTTCTTCGTCCGTTCAGCGCAATTTATTTTGGCGCCGTTGGCGCGCCCGACGTGCCGGACCACATAACGCTTTGGGGATTGCGCTTGGCGATCTGCCAGGGTTTTGATCAGTACGTCAATCTCCGGCCCACGCGAATCCTGCAAGGACTGTCATCGCCCCTGCGCGACTGCAAGCCGAGCGATCTAGACTGGGCCATCGTCCGCGAAAACACCGAGGGCGAATACTCCGGCCAGGGCGGACGCGCACATCGCGGTTTCCCCGAAGAGGTCGCCACGGAAACCTCGATCTTCACCCGCCGTGGCGTGACGCGAATCATGCGATTTGCTTTCAAGCTCGCACAAAAGCGTCCACACAAGCTGCTTACCGTCGTCACCAAGTCCAACGCGCAGCGCCACGGCATGGTTCTGTGGGACGAGATCGCGGCCGAAGTAGCAAAGGATTTTCCGGACGTCACCTGGGACAAAATGCTCGTCGATGCTATGACTACGCGCATGGTTGGCAGGCCCGCCAGCTTGGACACTATCGTTGCCACAAATTTGCACGCAGACATCCTCTCCGACCTCGCCGCCGCGCTCGCCGGTAGCCTGGGAATCGCGCCGACCGCAAACCTCGATCCAGAACGGCGTTTCCCTTCCATGTTCGAGCCGATTCACGGCGCCGCGTTCGATATCACGGGTAAGGGAATCGCCAATCCCATCAGCGCTTTGTGGACCGCGGCGCTGATGCTCGAACATTTCGGCGAAAAAGATGCGGCTCTGCGCTTGATGCACGCCGTAGAACGCGTCACAGCTTCCGGTCTGCATACCCCAGACCTCGGCGGCAAAGCCACGACACGAGAAGTCACCTCGGCCGTCTGCGATGCCGTCCACACTTCTAGCGTTTGATCAGCCGCCGCTGCCTGGTTAAATCTCCACCGCAAAAGACTTTATTTCGACGGTTCCAAGATTTGCACGTGATGATGTTCGAGCAAATCTCCTGTTGCGTGATCCACCTGCGTGACGGCCAGTTGGAAATTCACTTGAGACTGAATCAGGTTCAGCTCCGCTTGGGCGAGTTGCGTTTGCGCGTCGAGAACAAAGAAGATTTGTTCCGTGCCCAATTCGTACTTTCGTTCGTCGGCGTGCAGCGTCTCTTTCGCAAGATCCACGGCTACTTTGGCGGCTTCCATCCCAAGCTTGGCTGCCTCGAGCGCGTGCACGGCAGTTGCAACGTCTAGCGAAATGCTCTGATTCGTTTCTCTCTGCTGATATTGGTCGTGGCGCCGGCTCACCAGGGCATCGGCTAGATTTGCTTCCGCGCCATGATTTTTTATCGGTAGCGCCAAGGAAAGGGTTGCGCCGTAGGCTGGGAAAGTAAAACGGAAGGACTGGCTCAAACTTGTGGTTATTCCTGTATTTGCAACGCCAGCTTGGTAGCCATTCAGTCCGTTCCCCAAATAGAAACCAGAGAGTTCAAGGTCCGGCTTGAGGTTGTTGTGCGCAAGTCGGATGCTCAGTTCATCGACGGCGAGCTGCTGATGCACCGCTTCTAGCTCTGGGCGATTCGCAATGGCGCGCGCGAGAGCCGTAGGGATATCAATGTTGAGTAGTTCGCCGACGGGCTCGGGGCGATCGGTCAAATCTAGATCAAGCACGCGGGTCGCCGGGTCAATGTCCGCAGCGATGCCTTGGCGAAATTGATCTTCGGCTTGCTTGACGGCGTATTCTGCTTGAATTACTCCCACACGCCGTGACGCAACCTGCGATTCGGAGCGATAGATATCCAGCGGAGGCAAGGCCCCCAGGCTTAGAGCCTTTTTGTCGTGGTCGTAACTCTTCTGTGCTTCACCCAGCGATTTTTGCTGCACTGCGAGAACTTCTCGAGCAAGTACGACGTTCCAGTAATTGCCAACAATCTGTTGAATGATGTCGCTCACTTCTCCGAGAAATGAAGCGCGAGCCTGTTTCAGGTTGCGTTGCGCGATCAAAATCGGCGCGCGGTTTGGAAAGAGTCCGCGGTTTCGCAAAAGCGGTTGCGTCAATGTGAATTGCAGTGTCGTCGCGGTTGCAGGATTCAGCGTATTGAACGAGCTATTGGTGGAACTCTTGTCCGCGATGAACGAACCCTGAAAATTCGTGCCCGTTTGAAAGGTTTGCGAATAGCCAATCTGCGTCTCCTGGGTCAGTACGTTGAGGATGGAGGCTCCTGAGAGTTGCGTCGAGGTCGGCGACTTTGCCCGCTGATCCGTGAAACTCGATGTTAACAATGGATCAAACGGTGCGTAGACACGCTGGAGATTGTTCTGCGCAATGTCAATCTGGTTGTGGTCCAGATGGATGTCTGTGTTGTTAGAAAGAGCTAGGCGAATGCAGTCGTCCAAAGTCAGCACGAGCTTTCCGTTGACGACGTGGTCATTCAAATCCTGCGGTGAAAGCAGCGGCACTGCGGGCTTTTGCTTGCCGCTGATTCCCAGGAACCTTTCCATAGGCGAGGCGTTCTGCGCCCTCGACGAGACTCCGTTCACGGTCAGCAATGCAAGCAATGAGATCGCAACACAAAAAGAGCGCACCACTTTCATGATCACCCCCGACAGGATCATCTGAACGTAAACTGCTGCTATTCGTACCGAATGGCCTCGACGGGATCGAGCCGTGCGGCCTTCACCGCTGGATAAATCCCGAAAATTAATCCCACGGAAATGGAAACCACGAATGCCAACAGGATCGAACTGATCGTCACCACGGTGGACCATCCGGCTAGCCAGGCAATCAGTTGCGACATGGCGAATCCCACGACCACGCCCAGCAGACCGCCCGCGAAGGAAATGAGTGTCGCTTCGATCACGAATTGCCGAATGATGTCCCAGCGCCTTGCGCCGATCGCCCGGCGAACTCCGATTTCGCGCGTACGTTCGAGAATCGCGGCGAGCATGATATTCATGATTCCGATTCCGCCCACCAATAGCGAAATCGACGCAATGGCGACCATTACGGTGTTGAAGAGTTGCTCCGTGCGTTTTTGTTGGGCCAGCAGTTCGGCGGGCACGATGACGCTGAAGTCGCCCGCATCGTGATGTGAAGAATTAAGAATTCCGCGCACTACTTCCGCATCCGTGAGGCTCGTGTCCGTCGATGCCAGATGCAAGTACATGCCGTCGATTTCGTCCTTTAGCCAACTCTGCGAGTCCTCCAGGCGGTACAACACCGAATTCAGCGGCGCGTACACCAGATTGTTCATGTCCTCGGTGCGAACGCCGGATACGTCGGATTCGGGGGCAAGTTGCGGTCCCGCGATGCCAATGACATGGCACCACATTTCGTTGAGTTTTATGTATTCGCCGACAGCTTGAGACGCGCCAAACAAGCTGTCCTTCGCGGCCGCACCCAGAACGCACACTGGTGCGGCAGCCGCATTGTCGGAAGCGTCGAAGAAGCGCCCTTCCGTCACGCGTAGATGGCCGATTTCCAAATAGCTCGGTTCGACTCCATAAACCACGGGACTATCCTGCTGAGGCTTCGGAAGAATCTTCGTGGGCGTGAAGCGTTTGCGCGGGGTCGCTTCGGCAATGCTCGGCATATTCCGGCGAATAATCTGGTAGTCGCTGAGCGTAAGGCCCGGCGAATTTTTCCGGACTTTCTGAAGCTCCTGCTCGTTTCGTGCTTCTTTGGCCTCCACGATCAGATTGCGCACGCCTAGCTGTTCAATGAACGCCATCACCTTCTGTTGCGCTCCCGCGCCGATCGAGAGCATGGCTACAACCGCCGCGACGCCGAAAATCATTCCCAGCATCGTCAACAAGGAGCGCAGCTTATGGCTCGCGAGATTTTCCAAGCCGAAAGCAAGATCAGGCAGCCATTGTTCCAGGGATCTCGGCTGAGCCATCGAACCAGGTTTCATTGCCGCCCCATTCGTTTAATTGGAACTTGCACCCAGGCTTGGAGTTGAGCTGGCGTTTTCTTTGGGCTTTCCGGAGCGTTTTTTGTCCGGATTCACCAGCGCGACAACCGTTCCGACCGGGATGCCTTCCAAAATCGCTCGCCCTTCGCTCAATGCACGGACTTTGACTTCTTGCATTTCGAATGCCCGGCCACGCTCGCAGTACACAATCTTCTTCCCGTCATGCTCGAAGACCGCTTCGGCGGGAAGAGACACGGCTCGCGCAAGGTGATCGCCAAGAATGCTCAGTTGCGTCTCGAAGCCCGGACGCAGACGCGGATCGGCCCTGTCCAGTTGGATGGCCACGTCGAACTTGTGTTTCGCGTTGTCGTCCCAGAATTCGCGGGCCGTGGCGCCGCCAACCGTTCGCACTTTCCCGGTGAAGGACTCGCCGGGAAGTGCATCTACCTTTATCTCCACGGACTGTCCAGTCTTGAGATTCGTGCGGTCCGTTTCGCCGACCTGCGCGGAAATCTCGAGGTGAGAGCTGTCGATCACTTCCGCAATCGAGCTGCCGGGATTTACCTGGTCCCCGACGTGGTAATCCGGAAGGGTCATGCCATCCATGAAGAATCCTCCGGTGGAATCGCGGTTGCCATGAATGACCATGAGTCCATCGATGGGGGAAGATATCTTCATGTTCTTTATGTTCAGCTCCGCTTGGTCCATTTCCAGTCTCGCCTTGTGATGCTTCTCTTGGCTGATCGCTAGAGCCGCATCATTAGACGCGCCATGCGAACGGATGTCCTGTTCGAGTTGCGTTAACGCGCGCTTCGCTTCTTCCAGTGCGAGAACGTTCTTTTGTCCATCGATCTGGCTCAAAAGTTCGTTCTTGCTGACCTCGAGTTCCGCCTTGCGCACAGCGTATTTTGCTTTTAGGAGCGCTGTCTGGTCTTCCGCCGTCTGGACAGCCGCATCTGCCTTGGCTTTGACGATCTCCTGGTCTGCTTGTTCAAGGTCGCTGCGGTTTTGCGCCAGGTTATATTCCTGTTGGCTCGGGTCAAACTCCAACACAACATCTCCTGCACGCACCTGTGTCCCGGCAGCGGCCAACTGAACAATTTGAAGCGTGCCTCCGGCGATTGGCGGCGCCGAAATGCCCCTCGATTGCTCGGTGTGCAACGCGCCCTTCGTGAACACTTTGAGTTGGAGGTCAACTTCCCTGACTGTGGCCGTCGGAACTTCTGCGTCGCCGGCCATCACCGTGGTCTGACGGCAGGCAATACTGCTCACTCCCAGCGCCAGCGCGAACAGAAACGCCGCCCTATGCATTCTTATCTTGCTCAAGATGGAGTTTCTACTTTGCAAGTGTAGGATCCTTCAAGGCTAGCCGTTCGCCCGGTTGCAGCCCCTTGGCAACCAAAGCCTCATCGCCGCTCTGCCGCGACACCTCTATGAGAGTTTCTTCGAATTTCGATCCCCGCCGCACGTAGGCCACGGTTCGGCCGGCTTTCCTAAAAAGAGCGTCAGTGGGAATCACTATTCCATCGGGAACGCGAGCCACCGCGATACGAACGGTCGCTCCCATTCCAGGCGTGAGCCGCGCATCGCTGCCCGCCAAGCCGAGTTCCACCGCAAAATTTCGGGGCACTGGCCAGCCTGAGCCGAAATCCAGGCTGGCTGTAGGACTGATCGTGTCCACATGCCCATCGAAGCTGCGATCCGGAAGTGCATCCAGCCGCACTGTTGCGGACTGACCCAGCTTCAGTTGACCTCTCTCTGCTTCTTCCACGCGTGCCGCGATCTTGAGCGCGGAACCATCGGGCAGCTCCGCGATCGCCGCGCCAGGCCAGGCGCGGTCGCCCGGCTTAAAAGTAGTGGGGCTGCCTTGCGGCTGCCAGTGATTCTGCAGCGCCACGACGCCATCCAGCGGAGCCCGCAGAGTGAGGGACTCCAGGGCTCGCTGGTCGAGCTCCACTTGGAAAGCAGCTTGGTCGTGCTTCTGCTTTTTGCTGGTGAGATCGGACAAGGCCGCCGCGCGATCCGCTTTTAGCTTGGCTTCGGTCTCCTTCTGTTTCTGTTCTGCGTCCGCGAGTTTCAGTTTGGCTTGCTCACCCTCAATGACCGAAAGAATTTCCTGTTTGCTGGCATCCATGCGGGCCTTCTCGGTGTTGTACTTCGCGGTCATAGCGTCTGTCACATCTTGCTCTTCCTTCAATCGCGAGGCCGCGCGTGACTGCTGGATTTCCGCTTCCGCGGATGTGACGGCGGATCGATCTTCCGCCAGCTTCTGCTTCACCGTGGTAGCGTCAAATTCCACCAGAAAATCGCCCTTCTTTACTTTCGTCGCGTTGTCGACGAGCTTCAGGATCTGCAAGTCTCCCGCTCCGTAGGGCGCCGCAATCACTGCCGAGCGAATGGCTTTGACTTCGCCTTTAATTTCAAGGTAATCCACGAATTCCTTGCGCTTTACATCCGCCATCGGAAAATTCACAGCCGAGTTGGCCAGCCGAAAGGCGCCAAACACGAGACCGCCGACAACCAGCAACCCAGCGCCGGCGAGCGCTTTCTTTCTGGATTTCCATTTCTGATTTCCGACGCTCATGGCCTCCCCGCTGCCCCAGAATCTTCGCCAGCGTCCCGGCGGATCACATCGCCCTCTGCCAGTCCAGACTCCACCACGGCGTTCAGGTCATTGCGCCGCCCTATTTTCACCGTGCGCTTCTCAAAACCACTCGGACTCTTCAGCCACACAAACGAATGTCCCGATTCCGTACCAATGCTTTGGTACGGAACGACGAGCACATTCGCGTCCGTCCCAAGGTCCAGGTCCATGGCTGCCGAGAGGTCGGGCAAAAGCCTTGGGTCGTTTCCTTGGACGAGGAACCGCGCTGTGAAGGACCGCACCATCTCGGTAAACTGCCCCGTGTGGCCAAGAGGGGAAAGCTCATCGAGGACCGCCGGAAGCATCATTCCCGGATAAGCATCCAAGCGCATTTCCGCTTTCTGCCCCGGATGCACTTTCAAAAGGTCCACTTGATTCAGTTCCACGCGCACTTCCATCTTTGACGGATCGACCACCTGAAGGAACGGTACCCCCGGCCGCACCTGATCTCCTTGTTGCACCGTGCCCATCCGCCCGCCGAGCCAAATGGTGTTGTAGACCACCACTCCCGCCATGGGCGAGTGCACCGTCATTTTGGCCGCGTTCGCCAAAGCGTAGCGCATTGCTTCCTTCGCGCGATCTCGCTGAATCTCCAGAATCTTTATCGCCGCCACCGCCGCGGCGCGCTTTAACTGGTACGTTTCTTTAAGCTGCTTCAGGGTGGCTTGCCCTTCGTCAACAGCTTCCTGATTTTTCTCGGCGTCGATTCGCGAAACAACTTCATTTCTCTGGATCTCGAGCTGCGCCCGCTTCGATTCGTCCTCGGCCTGTTTCATCGCTGTATCGTCCTTGGCGCGCGCGATGTCCTCATCAGTCTGCTTCTGCGCCACCTGGCTCACCAGATTGTCATAGGTGCTCCTCTTATCGAGGTAGTCTTTCATCTGCGCCTGGGGATCGAACTCGACCAGCAGGTCGCCGCTCTTCACATGCGTGCCAGCCGGGGCCAGCTTGGTAACGACCATCGAGCCGACCTGCGCTCCCTCAAGCCTCGGCGCGAGAACGATAAACGAGCGCGAAGCTTGCGTCGTTCCATTGAGCCGCAGCGTTTGCGAAAGGCTCTTTCGTTCGACCTTGACTAAGGCATCCGTCCGGTCCGCTGAAGGTCGTCCTTGCCGGAAGTGCACAAAAAGAAAGGGGATAGCCACCAGAACCAATACGGAAGCAATGCGAAGGAGAAGGGTCTTGGGCTTGCCGCGGAGTTGGGATATTTGGCCCATAACCTCTTTATGACTCAGAAAACGTTTGAGTGTTATCCCGTCAAGCTAGATTCTTGGAACTCGAAAGCGCCGAATTGGTTGTTTCAGCGAATACGCATTTCTGCCGCAGTCCGCCAGCGTCCAAGTCTATCCCACCGTCAAGACGAACCGCATACCTCAATTTGCAATGTGCTTACGTCATCGACACGAAACTTGCTTATGCCTGTCGAAGGTTGCGCCACTGGAGTAAAAATGGGCCACTTGTGATTTCCAGTTCCTGTCCTACTGGGCGTCGCGATTAGTTATAGACACCCGAAACAGCGGCTTGGATTTCTCCGCCGGCTCCATATCGTAGGTATAAGACGTCTTGCTGGTATCATAGTCTCGCCAGAGCCACACCATTTCCTCGGGGAACTCCGCGGCCCCTTGGCCCGAATTGTGGGTGCCCTTGCCAAAACTGAAGTGGAAATCGTAGCCCTTCATTTTCAGCGCATTGGCGAGACGGATATTGGCCAGCGCCCAGCTGCCGTACCTCTCCAACTCCAAATCCTCGGAACCGTCCTGAAGCCAAACGCGAAGATTGCGATGCGCTTCATGCAAAACCTTCTCGGGATAATCCTGGCCACCGTCCGGAACCGCAGGGTCTTCTTTCCACTGGATGCTCGTAAAACTGCCAATCCAAGAGATGACGCGGCTAAATTGATCGGGCATCTGCCACGCGGCATTAAAGGAGCAAATCCCGCCCGACGAGAGGCCCGTGATCGCTCGGCTGTAAGCATCCTTGCGAATGTTGTATTTGGCTTCGACCTCCGCGAGCACTTCGCCATGCAAAAACCGCACATAGCGGTCGCTCACGGTGTCATACAGCGTGCTGCGCATGGAATCCTTAAGGGTTCGCTGCCACTCGTCCGAATATTTTTTCACTAAATTGTAGGTGGGCGTGGCGGGCGCGCTCTCGATGTCGCCCGGGTTGATGAACACGCAAATCATTACCGGGATCTTCTTCTGCGCAATCAAGTTGTCGATGACGTTGAGCGATGGGTTGTTCCCGTTCCGGTCGAGGTACCACTCGCCATCCTGAAACACCATTAGCGCGGCAGGCGTGTGCGGATCGTACTGTGCCGGCACATAAATCCAATACTCGCTCTTCATCCCATCGTAGATTTTGCTGGTGTGGAAAAGTTTCGGCGAAAGCGTGCCCGATGGAATTCCCGTTTGCTGATAGGACAAAGGACCAAACGCAGGCAAGTCCAGCCGGCCTCCGAATTTCGCCCCATTCATGAGGTAGTTGAAAGAATGGAGCCTACCTACAGGCTCGATGCGAGCGGCGGCGTACCAGAGATCGGAGCCGGATAAATTCTGCATCTGTGGACCGGAAGCTCCATCGATCACAAGCGAAGGTGACGAAGTCGCTTCGAGCGCAAAGAAAAAATCTGCCCCGCGTCCAACCCAAGCTGTTCCAGCCTTTAGCTCTTTGGCGTCGAGCGTGTTGGTGATCGCATCTTTCAGCGCAGGGCTATTGGATTTGGCGAGCTCGATGAGCTGTGTCGCCGTCGATTTTTCCGCTGCGAATGCTGGGCCGCCTAGCAATAGAAACAGAACGACAGCAAGCCCAAACCCGTTTTGACGCCGCATAGAAAAGCACCTCTGGTTAAATTCTGCGAAATGCCAGTGCGATAAGTCTCAAACAAATCGATATGGTACAGCCGAGCGCCTGATGAACGAAGCAGGAAGAGTTTGGCAGGCGGTTTTCGGTGGTTCAGACGGTTACGATTCGATCGGGAGTTCTTGCGGCACGGTAGATGGCTTCGACCAGGGCGATGCTGCGCCGGCCTTCGAGGCCGTCGCAGGCGCTGGCCCGTTTATCTTGCATGGCCGCAAGAAAGTCCTCCAGGACGGCTTGGTGGCCGCGAAAATCGCTGACGGCGGCCGATGAAGCGCTCTTGTTTTCATCCGGTGAAGAGGATTCGCTGACGGCAGCTGGAGCATTACGGAGGTCGACGGCGATGATGCGATCGTGTTCGAGAATGACGGTGCCTTCGGTGCCGGAGACTTCGACACGGCGCGGATATCCCGGATAAGCAGCAGTCGTGGCGTGAAAGATACCCAAGGCGTCGCTGGCAAATTCAAGAGTCGCGACGGCCGTGTCTTCGGCTTCGATCTCATGCAGAATTGTTGCTGTGCGCGCTTGTACGCGAACGACATCACCAAGCAGCCAAAGCAGTAAATCGATGGTATGAACGCCTTGGTTGATCAAAGCACCGCCGCCATCGAGCGCGAGAGTGCCGCGCCAGCGTGAACTGGCGTAGTACTCGGGAGGGCGATACCACTTCACGCGAGCGTCCACAAATAGCGGCTTGCCCAGCAAGCCTTGGTCAATCCAGCTTTTCAGCTGCCGAATGTGCGGTTTCATGCGGTCCTGAAAAATCACGCCGAGTTGAACGCCCGATTGTTTCGCAGCTTCGATAAGCGCGTCGGCGCGCGCGCTGCTGATCTCAATCGGTTTTTCCGTGAGGACGTGAAGTCCGTTTCGCGCAGCCGCGATGCCTTGTTCGGCGTGTAGTCCGGAAGGACTGCCAATAATCACCAGCTCCATCGGGCGATGTTTCAGGAACGCGTCGAAGTTTTGATATGCCGTTCCATCGTGTTCGCGGCAAAGGCGGGCGGTTTTGTCGGCGTTGGTGCCGTAAATCGCGGAGATTTCAACGCCAGGGATTGCCCGCGCCGCGCGAGCGTGAGTTTCCGTGATGTTGCCGCCGCCGATGAGGCCGATGTGGATGGTCATGCGTTTCAGTGGATGGTTCCGCGGATCAATGATACGCCGCGACGCCAGCGAAAAATTCAGCTCCTCCTTGCCATTGCTGAAAACTTTCTGGCCGAGCGGATTTGCCGCAAAAAGTCCGTAACCGCGCGCGTGCCAATATGTAGGAAAGCCAGGATTCTCCGGATGATCGAGAATCGTGATCGTCACGGGCTCGTCGCCTACGAGCCCGCTCAAATTGCACCAGCGCCCCCGAGTACCCCAGGCCGCGTCGCCCTTTTGACCCTCGCTGGTAACGTAGGTTCCGTTGACTCCTGTGTTGTCCAGCTTTGCGACGGTCGTCGCCCGGCCGCTGGCATCCGTATAAACCTCCGGCTTATCGGAAGGAATCTCCAGCGCACGAATCACGCGCAGGCCCAACATGCCGTCCTTTTCGTCCGGGAAGGAAACTTTTTCATCGAGCGCGCGCAAAGTGGTGATGCGGTCAACACTTCGAAAATCCGCCCCGCCGCGGAACACAAAGTGCGTATGTTCGTTCAACAAAACCTTCTTCTCGAACGTGACCCAATCCGTATCGACATCGAGTTCGCCTTGCTGCGCACCGCTCTTTGCCGAGACGATCGAGCGCTGAACGATGGTCCCCATCTTCGGAGCATTCTCCGCCTTGATCGCTTCGGAATTATTCCAGAAATCGAGCCCATTAACATTCTCGTAGTTGAACCAAAGCCCCGCATGATGCGGATGATCAACGCGTTCGCCGGGCCGCTGCTCGATCGGATACCCGCGCGTGATGATCGTGCCCTTAGCCGTGCGCAGAGGATAGAGCACCGGCTTTTTCAGCGTAGTCGGCCAGATGTAGGACGTGAAGGGTTTTCCATCGATCGTGATGTCGACCCGGCGAGCTTGCTCGTTGACGACGACGGAGACGCGGTCGGGCGCACCAGAAACCAAAGATGTTAGAAACATTGCCATGACGACGAGTATAAAAGAAGTCCCAGCAATTAGAATGCGCATGATCAGATGCTCCCTCCCAAGAGAACCCGCTGCCAAATCATAATCCAAGGCCGGGAATTCAGCTGTTGAGACTTACTAAAGGAATCGTTTATCACGCTTGCGTTGACTCGGATTCTGATCAGTCATAAAACTTGGCAGGGATTATCTCCGGTGGACTACTTTCCGCGGTTCAGATCAAAAAAACCTCCGCACTGGAATCCGGCCGCAAAAACTAGTAGCTTTCCCTGCACACCATGGACCGAGCAGCCACTCTTAACGAGCAAGTGCCGCCCTCGGTTTCTTCTCGGGCTGGCCATTTTCGGTGGGCCATCTGCGCCCTGCTTCTTTTGGGAACTACGAAGAACTACATGGACCGGCAAGTCCTGGGAGTTCTCAAAACCACGCTGCAACATGACTTCGGCTGGAGCGAAATCGACTACGGCAATCTGGTCTCCGCTTTCCAGATTGCCTATGCCATGGGGATGTTATTGATGGGCAGGCTGATCGACCGGCTCGGCACACGCCTGGGTTACGCGCTGGCGATGATTTTCTGGAGTCTCGCTTCCATGGGGACTGCGTTCGCAAATTCTCTCACTGGCTTTGCCATGTCCCGGTTCGCTCTAGGCTTCGGTGAAGCCGCCGTTTTTCCAGCCAGCATTAAAGCTGTAGCGGAGTGGTTTCCAAAAAAAGAACGTGCTCTGGCAACTGGCATTTTCAATGCCGGGACAAACGCTGGCGCCATTCTGGCGGCACTCCTCGTCCCTTGGATAGTGGTGCATTGGGGCTGGAGAGCAGCATTCATCTCTATCGGCGCACTCGGTTTTGTCTGGCTCGCGTTTTGGCTGTTGATCTATCGCAAGCCGAGCGAACATCCAAGAGTTTCCAAGGAGGAATTGCAATACATCTGCAGCGACCCGTCCCTGCCGACAGGAAAAATCGGCTGGGCGCGCCTGATTACGCTGCGGCAAACCTGGGCATTCGTCGCGGGGAAATTTCTGACCGACCCCGTCTGGTGGTTTTATCTTTTCTGGGTGCCAGGTTTCCTGCAAAGCAAACATAGTTTGGCCCTTACGGGACTTGGACTTCCGATTCTCGTAATTTATGTAATTTCGGATGTCGGAAGCGTCGGCGGAGGATGGCTCTCCTCTTCTCTGATAAAACGTGGGCGCAGCGTCAACACTGCCCGCAAGACCGCCATGCTGATCTGCGCTGTCGGCGTGATACCCGTTGTGTTTGCCTATCGCGTAGAGAGCACGTGGTCCGCCGTCTTGCTGATCGGATTGGCCGCGGCCTGCCACCAGGCATGGTCCGCCAATCTCTATACTCTGTCTTCGGACATGTTTCCCGTTCAGGCAGTAGGCTCGGTGAACGGAATCGGCGGGATGGCTGGCGCAATCGGGGGTATTTTCGTCGCATCCCTGGTCGGCCACGTACTTCAGTGGACGGGAAGCTACAGAGTTCCTTTCCTCATCGCCAGCGCAGCATACTTATTGGCTCTCGCCGCGATTCAGCTTCTGGCTCCCAGGCTGGAACCCGCTAGAATCATCGAGGAGAGGCCAGCTTGAAGAACGCAATGCTGAAGAGAAAAATGAATTCGTGCAATGCCAGTAAAATGGTGGGCTAAGGTGACCACATGGGCTTGACGATCAAACCGAAAAAAGATTGCCGCTGGGACATCGTCAGTCTGGGCGAAATCATGCTCCGCTTCGATCCAGGCGACTGCCGCATCGCCACGGCCCGTTCCTTCGAAGTCTGCGAAGGCGGCGGCGAATACAATGTTGCTCGCGGACTGAAACGTTGCTTCGGTTTGGACGCCGCTGTCGTTACGGCCTTCGCCGACGATCCGGTCGGCCGGCTTCTTCAGGATTTTATTTATCAAGGCGGCGTGGACCAGTCCCTCATCCGCTGGGTCGAGCACGATGGAGTTGGCCACGCCGCGCGCAACGGCCTCAATTTCACCGAGCGCGGATTCAGCGTGCGTGCCGCCCTCGGAAGTTACGATCGTGGCCACACGGCGGTCTCTCAATTAAAACCGGGCGACATCGATTGGGACGATATCTTTGGCAAGCACGGTGCGCGCTGGTTTCACACTGGCGGCATTTTTTGTGCGCTCTCCGCGACAACTCCGGAAGTCGCTCTCGAAGCCATGAAGGCGGCGAAACGCCATGGCACGACTGTTTCCTACGATCTAAATTACCGTGCTTCTCTCTGGAAATCCCACGGCGGAAAGAAAACCGCGCAGGAAGTAAACTGCCGCATCGCCCCGCACGTGGATGTCATGCTTGGCAATGAAGAAGACTTCTCAGCCGCCCTAGGATTCGAAGTCCCCGGCATGGACGAGCATCACTCGACGTTCGAAGTGGAAAGCTTCAGGCAAATGATCGCCAAGGTTGTGAAGGAATATCCCTTCCAGGTTGTCGCCACAACTCTGCGCAAAGCCAAAACTGCCACGCAAAATGATTGGGGCGCCATCTGCTTTTGCGATGGCAAGTTCCACCAAGCGAAAAACCGCGAGAATCTCGAAATCTTTGATCGCGTCGGCGGTGGCGATTCCTTCGCTTCCGGCCTGATTTATGGTTTCCTGGCGGGACACGACCCGCAGTGGGCCGTCGAGTGCGGAGCCGCACATGGTGCGCTTGCCATGACCACCCCGGGAGACACTTCTATGGCTACATTGCAGGAAGTCACCCAAGTGATGAAAGGAGTCGGAGCCCGCATCGCGCGCTGAAGAATCGTCCGACAAAAGGTGACCGCGGCCCATGGATAAACAGAAAGTTCGCGAACGCATCATCGAAATTGGAATCGTCCCGATCGTTCGTGCTTCGTCCTCCGCCGAAGCCTGCCTCGCTGCGGAAGCTGTTTGTCAGGGAGGCATTCCCATCGTCGAAATCACCATGACCGTCCCTGGCGCCATCGACGTCATCCGAGAACTGGTCAAGAATTGCGGGTCCGAGGTTCTTGTTGGAGCCGGTACTGTTCTCAACGCGGACGCCGCGCAGCGTTGCATCGATGTAGGCGCGCAGTTCCTCGTCAGTCCGGGACTAAACCTTCAGACCGTCGCATTCGCCGCAGCGGAAGGGAAGCTGATCATGGCCGGCGCTCTAACTCCCACGGAAGTCATGGCCGCGTGGGACGCCGGCGCGGACTTCATCAAAGTTTTTCCGTGCGGCCAAGTCGGCGGCGCGAAATACATCAAGGCGCTGAAAGGCCCATTCCCGCAGATCCCGTTTATTCCTACCGGAGGCGTCAATCTAAACACCGTCGCTGAATTTCTCGAAGCGGGCTGCGTTGCGCTGGGCATCGGCGGAGAATTAGTGCAAGCCGACGCCCTGAGAGCAAACAAGCCAGAAACCATCTCGGAAAACGCCAGAAAATTTCTTGCGATCGTAAAGCACACGCGAGCACAAATGGCAGCATCGCACGTCGCTGCCAAAAGCGCCCTCTGACTCAGGTTTGGACTGGATAAGACTTCTTTACCGCGGCTGTCCTTCGCGCTCCGGCTGAAGCTCAAACAAAATCTCGTGCCTCTCACGTCTCGAACTATTTAAAGCGCCCAACGCCTGATGTGCGGCCCCCAAAAGCGGCGCGTCCTCATTCAAAACCACGGAAATCGGAATCTTGGACAGCACCGAACTCAGCCGCCCCTTGTCCGCGAACGACCGGCAAAAGCTGCTCTGCTCCAATTTCGAAAGTATTTTCAAAACGATTCCGCCCGCAAAGTACACGCCGCCATACGCAAGGACACGCAGTGCCAAATTTCCAGCCTCGGCGCCAAACGCATCGATCCACCAATCCAGCACTTCGACGCACACCGGACACGTGCCTGTTAGTGCGTTCTGTGTAATCTCGCTGGCCGAAGCGCTTTCCGCTTCGCCAAACGTCGGATGAACCACGGTAGGGTCAAGAAACTCATGTAGCTTCCGGAAACCGCGGCCCGAAAATATTTCTTCGCAGGAAACCCGTGGAAGTCGTTCCTTCAGAAAGTGCAGCAGCTGAATTTCGCGCTCCGTCCGCGGCGCAAAATCAGCCGCGCCGCCCTCTGAAGGGGAAGCCCGATGCTGGCTGCCATCCCAGATGATCATGGCCTCCCCAAGCCCGGTCCCCGCCGCGATCAAAGCCTGGTTCCCGTTGACCTGCGGAGTTCCGGCATTCAGAACGAGAAAGTCCTGTGGCGCCAGGTGCACCAGTCCATACGCCGTGGCCACCAGATCGTTGATCAATGCCAGTTGTTCGATCTCGAGGTTCAGATTGCGGGCCAATGCGGAAGCCGTCAGTTCCCACGGAATATTGTTCGCCACCAGGCGGCCATCCACCACCGCTCCGGCGACACCGAAGCCTGCTGCGGCCATGTTGCCCCCGGGCATCGTACCTATCTCCGACGCGCATTCGCAGAAAAACCGTTCGATCAACTTCTCGAGGCTGGCAAATTCATTTGTGGCATAGCGGCGCTTAAAAATAAGCTGTAAGGAAGAGCCGTGCTCTTCAAACACGGCCAGATTGCATTTGGTGCCGCCAATGTCTCCGGCGAGAATCACTTCGCCCCTCGCGCAGCCACCAAATTCTAAGAATCCCGGCTGGGTGGCCGTCAGGTAAAACTCAGTTTTTACGTCACTAATTTGCAAGCAGACTAACACCGCCCGATGTCCGCGTAAAACTCGAAATTTCGTTCTACCGGAATCGCCGTATCACTAGGTTGTGCCGATCGGAACGGTAGAATCCCAAAACGTACAAGACTGCTTTTCCATTCGTGGAAAAAATCACCTGCCGGATTCGCAACACTGGTTCGCGCCTCGGCACGTCCAACAGATCCGCCGTTCGCGGATCGGCCGCCGTGGCGTCCACTTCTTCATCCGAATATCCGATTTCCACTTTGTAATCGCGTTCAAGAATTCCGAACAATGATTCTCTTTGTAACGGAGCCGAAAGCAGTCCGGGAAACTGCGCGGCTGAAAGATAGCAAGTCTCCAGTGCAAAGGGCTCACCCGCCGCGTGTCGCAACCGCTCCAGCTTAATCACGCCGCTCTTCGGCGAAAGCGAAAGTCGCGCATTCGCTTCCTGCTCGTCATCGATAATCTTTGCGAACAGCACTTTCGAAACCGCCGTCATGCTCCGGCTGGCCATCTGTTCCGTATAACTCATCAGCTTGTTGAAATGAATCTTCGGCGCTGAGACAAACGTGCCGATCCCCCGCCGCCGCTCTACCACGCCTTCCCGCTCCAGCGAGGCCAGCGCGTGCCGCGCGGTCATCAGGCTTACTGAGTGAATCTTCGCCAAGTCGCGCTCCGAGGGCACGGCATCTCCGGTGCGCAAGTCCCCGGCGTCAATCCGCTTCCGAAGACTGCCTTGGATTCTCTGATAAGCAGGCAACCCATTGCTTCGACTCTTAGCAGGCATTCTCGCTCCCGACATTTACAGACAGCCTATAACGAATTAGCGCGTTCCCGCAGCCTCTTGAATTTGAAAAAAAGCAGCAACCCTCGTCCTCCGTTGGGTTTTCCGTATTCCCGCTTCGCCCCGATTTGCCCATTTCCAACTCCGTCGCGGGCGCGGAGGTCGTGCACCGACCGGCCCGGCCGAGCGTTTGCCGCGCAGCTGCCGGAGTTGTCTCAGTGATATAGAGCGCAAGCATCCTCTGCTATACATCACCACTCTCTGGTGCTATACGTCCGCACATCCACAATCCTTATAAATCATTACTTTTCGCTTGACAAGCCTAAAATCGTGCTATATAGCTATCAACCATTCGGCCATATAGCGGTTCAGCGGTGCGGGTGCTGTGCAGATGATTTCGACAGTGGAGGAGAGGTGGAACGGCCGTCGGGGGCCTCGCCTCGGAGGAATTAACATGAAAAAACTGCAGTCTTTGGGGCTGATTCTTTTGTGCGTGACGCTCTTCGCGCTTCTGTTCGGCGCCAAGGCAGCGTGGGCTCAGGATGTCACCGCAACAATTACTGGAACTATCACCGATCCAAGCGGCGCGCCCATCGTCGGCGCCACCGTGACCGCCCACGATACCGATCGTGGCACGAACTGGTCATCCGTCACCAATCAGGACGGCATCTACAACATCATTCGTATCCCCGTCGGAACCTATGATCTCAAGGTGGAAACGAAAGGCTTCGAGACCGCCGTTCACGCGCCTTTCACTCTTGTCCTCAACCAGACCGCGCGCATTGACGTGGTCATGAAGGTTGGCTCTGTCACCGCCACAGTGGAAGTCACCGGCGAAACTCCGTTGTTGCAGACAGAGAGCGCCGCGGTCAGCAGCATCGTCGACGCCCACACGATCACGAATTTGCCACTCGCCGCCCGCAACTACGTTCAGTTATCGCTGCTTTCTCCCGGCGCCACCACCGTTAACCCTGAGAGCCTCTCGCAGCCCCAGCTAATGACCGGTTCCGGTCGCCCCGACATCAACGGCAACCGCGAGCAGGCCGTTGGATTCCTCCTCGACGGCATCGTCAATCAGGAAGCCAAGAACAACGAAGTCGCTTATACGCCCAACGTGGACGCGATCGAAGAGTTCAATATCGTCACCCAGAACCCCGGCGCGGATTTTGGCAATTACGCCGGTGGCGTCATCAGCGTCGGCATTAAGTCCGGCACGAATTCTTACCACGGCGATGCTTTTGAGTTTCTCCGCAATAATTACATGAATTCCAACTCAAAGACCGCGGCCTGGGCGACCGGTACTCCCACGCCCACACCCACACTCCGCTACAACATGTTCGGCGGCACCTTCGGCGGTCCGATCATCAAGGACAAATTATTTTTCTTCGGCGACTACCAGGGCATGCGCATTCCCTCGAGTTCTACGCAACAGGCCCAACTTTTCACGCAGAGCGAGCGCAGTGGAGACTTTGGTCAGCTCTGCACCCAATTGCCGGCCAAAGGCGGCCCGGGCGCGTTCAACGCCTCTGGCATTTGCAGCAATCCTGCCGGGCAGCTCGTGGACCCCAATAACAACAACGCCCCGATTCCTTTCAACAAAATGTCCAACTCCACTCTCACAGAGAGTACTTTTGCCTCGAATTTATTTGCCGACACCAAGAACTATCCCCTGCCAGCTTCCGACCTCGCCTATGGCAACAACTATTCCTTCACGGCTGGCAACCACTTCAATAGCGATCAGGGCGACCTCCGAATTGACTACAAGCCTGAGGACAAAGACAGCATCTTCGGACGCTATTCCAAATTCGACACGAGTCAGGGTGTTTTCACCGGCCTCCCTTTCTCCAACGTAGGTGCTGCGGAAGGCACCGACGAACCTGGCTGGAGCGGCTCCGTCAGCTGGACTCACACTATCACTCCCACGATCCTCAACGAGGTTCGTGTCGGCGTCAACGTCTTCCGGTTTAACCAGGATCAAACCCCCACGACAGGCCTCGGCAATATCAGCGAAAAACTAGGGATCGCCGGGGCGAACGAGCAGGCTCCCGGGTTAGTTCAAATCAGCATTCCAACGGGTGCGGGCGCAAACGCAAACCTTGGACTCATCAACTTGTGGCAGATCTTCCGCGACACCGAGATTCAGGCCGAAGATAACGTGATCATCTCGCACGGTCGTCACACCTTTAAGACCGGCTTCCAATTCATCCGCGAACGCAATAACTATGTCTACCCCGGCAATGAAGGGGTCTTAGGCAACATCGCTATCAACTCTTCGACAGGCGTGAATGGGTCCAGCCTCGTTCTGCCTAACGCTTCTGGTCCCTGCGGTGGTGGGTGCCAAACTGGACTTGCCGACTTCTGGGCCGGAATTACCGCCTCCGGCGGCCAGCGCGACAGCGGTTCGGCCACTCTTGAACAACTTCGGGGCAGCATTTTTGCCGGCTATTTCCAGGACGACTGGAAACTGAAGCCAACTATCACGCTGAACCTCGGCATCCGTTTCGAAGACCACACGCCGCAGTATGAAGTAAACAACCGCGTCGTTAACTTCGGACTGCAATCCGGCTCCATAGAAACCGTGGTCCCTGGCGCAAGCGGTTACAGTGATCGAGCCCTGTACAACAACTACACCGGCCTCGGCGACTGGAACCCTCGCCTGGGCATCGCCTGGTCCCCGCGTTTCATGCACGGCAAAACCGTCTTCCGCGCGGCCTACGGCACTTCTTCCTATATCGAAGGAGGCGGGAGCAACGAAGAGCTCTCGCTCAATCTTCCTTACGGAAACTTTGAATCCACCTATCCCAACGGGATCGGCTCGCTTGGACAACCTTGGCAGAGTGCTCCGCCTTGTCCAGCGCCGCAATTTAGCTGTTACGCTGGCAGCAGAATCCGCATCTTTGACCAGAACTTCCGCCCTGCTCTGATCCAACAATGGAATTTCACCATCGAGCAGCAGTTCAGCAACAACCTCACCTTCCAGATCGGCTACGTCGGTCAGAAGGGAAGTCACCTGCTGAACTTTGAAGACGTCGCGCAGCGCGAAGGCCTAAACGCCGCGGGAACGCCTGCCCTCGCCGGACAGCCAATTGTTGCCGAGGCTGCGGGACCTTTCCTCGGCGGCCTTGGCGGGCCTTGCACATTTAATCCCCAGGGCGGCGGAGTCTTTGGAACCACTACTGCCTCCACAGTTACCTACGCGGGAACCTGGAACTGCGGGACTCCTGGTTCTCTCTATAATGCGGACTCTGGCGGCAACGGCTTTAGTAAGTTCGGCGCCTTGGCCGGAGCAAACATGTCGAACTCCAACCAGCGCTACGACGGACTTCAGGCCGTTTTGAAGGAGCGCGGCTTCCATGGCCTCGACGGTCAGCTTGCCTATACCTACTCCAAATGCCTCAGCAACTCGCCCGGATACTTCGGCACCGGTTGGGGCAGCACCGCAGCGCAGAGCTCCGGCGGCCAGCCGGGATGGCAGAACATCTACGAACCGAACGCTGACTGGGGACCGTGCTACTACGACGACACCCACGTCTTCTCCGGCTACTACTCATACCAACTGCCGTTCGGCAAGGGCAAACAGTTCGGCAGTGACGCCAACAAGGTTGTCAACGCTTTGATCGGCAACTGGCAAATCAGCGGCATCCTGACGCTCCACAGCGGATTTGCTCTCACTCTGAATGACTTCGGAGGCTGGAGCGCCTACGGCGACCACTCCGGCACCAACTCCATTGAGCCCTACACACTGTCCGCCCTGCCGAATTGCAACGGGCCCATCAGCATCGAAAACAAATTCGTGCCATTCAGCGCCGGCGTACCAGCGCACATTCAGTGGTTTGCCACCAACAACATTTCGGCCATACCCAACGCAAACGTCCTGACGACCTATACGAACACTGGCACCGCAACGAATCCAGTTGCGGGTGCACCCGTCGGCGCTATTGCCACAGGCGGCGGTTCCTTCGGAACTTGTTCCGTTGGCAACATCCGTGGCCCCTGGACCAAAACCCTCGACGCCAGCCTGCAAAAGGAGTTCAGCCTCGGCGAACGCAGAACTCTGCAGCTGCGGCTGGACGCCTTCAATGCGTTCAACACACCTATCTGGACCTTCAGCGGCGGACCCGCCGGTGGCTCGTTTGATTCGAGCAGCGCATCGCTCGGACAAATCACCGGCTCACAAGGCGCACGACAGCTCCAAATCGCTCTGAAGTTCCTATTCTAGTTTTTCACCTCAACACCCCATTGGATGGCAGGCGCTTCGGCGCCTGCCGTTCCTTTTCTGGGCTGCTTTGTCTGGCGAGAGTTGGATGTACAATCGAATCATGAATCGATTCTTTCATCTTTGCGCGAGCTTTGCGGTTCCGTTCCTCTTCTTTTCTTCCGCGAATGCTCAAGCACCGCCCAAAGCTCTTGCTCCCGCAGCTCAACAGCAGAATCCACAACACGCCATGTCTCTCGCGGAATCCGGCCACTGCGCCGAAGCGCTTCCACTACTGAAAAAATCCATCCATCAAGTAACTGATCGCGATCTCAAAAAACGCATTGGCCTCCTCGGCTTGAATTGCGCCATGACCCACAATGCCCCCTACGATTCGCTCGAGTTCCTCATAGTCCTGAATCGAGATTTTCCTCGCGATCCTGATGTTCTCTACGCCGCTGCCCACGCCTTCTCCGATCTCTCTCTTCGCGCTTCCCAGGACCTCGTTCGTGAAGCGCCCTTCTCCTATCAGGTCCACGAGCTCAACGCCGAAGCTCTCGAAACCCAGGGCCGATGGCAGGAAGCCGCCACCGAATACCAGAAAATCATCGACATCGATCCCACGCTCCGCGGCATCCACGGCCGCTTGGGCCGCGTTCTGCTATCCGCCCCGCAACCTACTCCCGAAGCCGTCGCAAAAGCGAAGAAGGCCTTCGAGGATGAACTCGAGATCGATCCAAACAACGCCACCGCGGAATATGTTTTGGGTGAACTCGCAAAAGGCGACGGCGATTTGTCCGCCGCTATCGCCCACTACACTCGCGCCGCAAGAATCGACGCTGGTTTCGCGGAAGCCTATCTTGGTCTCGGTTCCGCGCTCGTCGAGCGCAAGCAGTTTGCCGAGGCCATCCTTCCACTCCAAACCTACGAGAAAATGGCCCCCGATAGCCCCACCGGACATTATCAATTAGCTCTCGCCTACAACGGCGTGGGACGCAAAGAAGACGCCAATCACGAAGCCGCCCTCCAGCGCGACACCGCCAAATCCCTCGAACAGCTCAAGCGCCGCGTCGCCGAGGGCCTCGAGCATCAAAAGCCTCCGCAGTGAAAACCGCTCTCCTCATCTTTCCCTCCGCCGCCGGACTTTTCCTCTCGGTTTCCGTACTCTTCTTCCTTGCATCCTCTTTCACAAGTCGCGCGCAATCTCCGCAATCGAGCAGCATCTCCCTAGCAACGGAAATGCGCGTTCGCGGACCGGGCTGGTGGCCCACAAAAGGCTCCCCCGCCCGAACGGAATACACTGGTCCAGACGCCTGCATCGAGTGCCACGAGCTGAAAGCCGAAACCCAGCAGTCCACTGCCATGCTTCACGCCGCAGTCCGCGCGCCAGATTCAAAGAGCCTTCGCGAACACCGCAACCTCCCTTTTCAAACCGGCCCCTACGCCTATCAACTCCTGACCACCACTGAAAAGAGCACTCTGACTGTCAGCACCGCAACCTCTTCTTTTTCTGTGGATCTAATCTGGGCGCTAGGGTCGGGCCACATGGGCCAAACTTTCATCTACCAGCAAAACGGCAAATTCTATGAAAGCCACGTCAGTTTCTACAACGCCATCCAATCTCTCGACATCACTCCCGGCCAATCCCATTCCGTGCCAGCAACTCTCGATGATGCTGCGGGCCGCGCCATCCCTCCCAACGAAGCTCGCCTCTGCCTCGGCTGCCACACCACCGCCTCCACCACAAAAAATCAATTCGATCCAAGTGCCGCGTATCTGGGCGTCACCTGCGAAGCCTGTCACGGGCCCGGCGCGCAGCATATCGCCGCTGCCAGAGCCAAAACCGAAAAGCGTGGCTCCGGATTGACTTTCAATCCCGCCCAGCTAGCCCGCGTTGATTCCGTGGATTTTTGCGGGGCCTGCCACCGCACCTGGCAAGACGTCGTCTCCGGTCAAATGGTCGGCGCCGGCACCTTCAACGTGCGCTTCGCTCCCTACCGTCTCGAAAACAGCCGCTGCTGGGCCGAAGGCGACGCGCGCATCACCTGTATGGCGTGTCACGACCCGCACAAACCTCTCTCACACGACGTCGCCTCCTACGATCAAAATTGCCTCGCCTGCCACGCGTCAAACACCGCCGAGAAAAAATCCGAAAATCATCCCGGCGCCGCCTGCCCCGTCGCCACAAAAAACTGCGTCACCTGCCACATGCCCAAAGTCGAGCCTCCCAATTTGCATTCCGCATTCACCGATCACTGGATCCGCATCGCGCGTCCAAACTACGCTTATCCCGAATAACTCCATGCGCCACGACCTCCATCTTCGCCGCGATTTTCTCCGCTACTTAGCTGGCTCCGCCGCGGCCGCTACTCTCCGTCCAATCCTTCAAGCATCAGCCGCTCCCGGCCAAACTTTTCCCTTCTCCGAAATTCCTGCATCCGCTTCCGGCATCAATTTCGTCCACACCAGCGGCCATTCCCCCCAAAAATTTCTTCCCGAATCCACCGGCCCCGGCTGTGCCTTCCTCGACTACGACAACGACGGCTGGATGGACATCTACCTCGTCAACAGCGGCCCCTGCGATTTTTGGACTCCGCCCACTCCGCTCCGCAACGCCCTCTACCGCAACAATCGCGACGGCACCTTTACCGACGTCACCGAAAAAGTCGGCGTCCCCGGCGGCGGCTACGGCATGGGCGTCGCCGTTGGCGACTACAACGCCGACGGCTTCCCCGATCTCTACGTCACGCAATACGGCCGCAGCATCCTCTACCGCAACAATGGCGACGGAACCTTCACCGACGTCACCGAAAAAGCCGGCGTCGCCGCTCCCGGCTGGGCCTCCAGTGCCGTCTGGTTCGACTACGACAACGACGGCCGCCTCGATCTCTTCGTCTGCCGCTTCGTCGATTTCACCAAACTCACTCACCACGTCTGCAACGCCCCCAACATCCCCGCGCTAGCAGGCATCAACGAATATTGCTACCCGCGCATCTTCAATCCCATGCCCAGCTGGCTCTTCCACAACAACGGCGACGGCACCTTCACCGACGTCAGCCAAAAAATGGGCATCGCCGATAATCCCGGCAAATCCTGGGGCGCAGTCGCCACGGACATCAACAACGACGGCTTCCTCGATCTCTTCGTCGCCAACGACACCACCGCCAATTTCCTCTTCGCCAATCGCAAAGGGAAAAAATTCGAAGAGATCGGCTTCACCGCCGGTGTGGCGTATGGACCCGGGGGCAAAGCCCGCTCAGGAATGGGTGTCGATTCCGCGGACTTCAATCAGGACGGCTGGATGGATCTCTTCGTCACAAATCTGGACCACGAATTCTACGGCCTCTACCAAAACAAACACGACGAATCCTTCGAAGACAAAGCCGGCCCCACCGGGGTCGCCCGCGCCACGCAAATGATGAGCGGCTGGGGCGCTAAATTTTTCGACTTCGATAACGACGGCCTCCTCGATCTCTTCGTTGCCAACGGCCATCCCGACGACGTCATCGACAAAATAAATCCCGGCGTAACCTACAGCGAGCCTCTCCTGCTTTTCCAAAACACGCCCACAGGACTGAAAAACATCAGCGCTGAAAGCGGCCCCGTCTTCACCCGCCAGCTCAACGCTCGCGGCCTGGCCATCGGCGATTTCGATAACGACGGCGCGGTCGATGTCTTGATCGCCGTCAACGACGGCCCACCCGTCCTACTCCGCAACAACGCCGGAACAAAAAATCACTGGCTAGGCCTGAATCTCATCGGCAAAAAATCCAACCCCGACGCCATCGGCGCCCACATCTCCTATCAAGCCGGCGATCTAAAGCAAACCCGTTTCAAGGTAGGCGGCGGCAGCTATCTCTCCTCCCACGACCCGCGCATCGTCCTAGGCCTCGCCAAACACGAAAAACTCGACTGGCTAGAAATCAAATGGCCCCAACCCAGCGCCCAAGTTCAACGCTTCACTGACCTCCCCATCAACCGCTACATCACCGTCACCGAAGGCGACCTCCGCTGGCGCTAACCACGGTGTTGGATTAGGTTCCAATTTGCGCGTTCACCAGGCGTTACAGGCGTGACGTTACTAGAGCGAGAGGGTCCGAGCGAACTCTTCTACCTCGGGAATGGTAACCGCCCACTCGGAAATCTTCTCTCCTTTTTCGTTCGTAGTTCGGCGGTCACGCAACAACGAAAACGGGTTCTGTACCGAGAACGGCTCTGCAAACTGGTCGTAAAAGAGGAAATGATTTTGAATGAACACTGAATTGCCCACAACATACATCGGCCACCATTCAAGATGGGTTGCAGCCTGCGGACCCACATACTCGGTGATTAGCGCGGCTCTGTCATTTCCATCAAGCAGCGCTCTGATAGCGTGGCGCCACTGCGTCTCGTACTCCTTTTTGCTCCACTGATATAAGCTCGATCCAAAATACTCCTTGGCCTCACCCAAAATCAGAACACCTCTTGCCTCTGGTGTTGCCGGATCGTCGTAAGGATAGCTCGGCGGTTCGTTCAGAAACCCTATTGAGAATGGCATTTGAGTACTTTTCAACTAGATTAGAGGGGCTGTCAAGAATTGCATCAATCCTAGCGAGGGTCCGTCTGTTCGTAACTGCTGACGAGTTGGATAGTCGTAAACTGCCCCACGCACCAAAGCACAAGGGCAAGGACGCTCACTGGGGCCAAGCTCGCAGCGACAAATCAATCACCCCTTGCAATTCCTCGCGCGAAGCCCCTCCCGCCGACTGTACCGACATTCCATGCATCACGGCCATAACGTACCGCGCCAAATCCCCCGCATCAGCCGCAGTAGGCAAATCCCCCTCAACTTTCGCGCGCTCAAATCGCTCCCGTAGCGCCGCTTCTCCCGTCGCCCGCTGCGAAATCAACTCTTTCCGTATTGGATCCGCCTCTTCTCCACAAGCCAGCGCTCCCTGCACCATCAAACATCCCTTCGGATTCCCCGGGCACGAAAGCAAGTCCGCCGTCCCCACCATCAACCGCTCCGCCACCGCCCGCGCCGTCTGCTCCTTCAGCGCCTCAGCCGTGAAGCCTGTCATCTTCGCGTTATACCGGTCCAATGCCTTCCGAAACAACGCTTCCTTATTCCCGAACGTCGCGTAAATACTCGGCCGGTTAATCCCCATCGCCGCCGTCAAATCCGACAGCGCCGTCCCTTCATACCCCTTCTTCCAAAACATTCTCAGTGCCGCCTCCAGCGCCGTATCCGGATCGAAAGCCCGTGGCCTCCCCAGATGCGCTCCGCTTCGCTTGACAGTCAACCGCCTGGAAACAGGCAGGTTACGCTGCCTTTTCTTTTTTGTATCCTTTCTCATACTCCAGCATCTTATCACACTGTTTCGTATCGAGCGGTAAGAAAGTCCCTGACACTTGCCGCCCAAACGACATTGTTTCGTACCCAACGGTACATAAATAGCATCGAAGAGCAGAACGCAAAGGAGAACGCAAATGTCCAAACTTAAAGATCAAGTAGCCGTCGTAACCGGCGCTTCCAAAGGCATCGGCGCTGGCATCGCCAAAGCGCTAGCCGCCGAAGGCGCCTCCGTAGTCGTAAACTATTCCTCCAGCAAATCTGGCGCAGACAAAGTCGTCGCCGAGATCGTCAAAAAGGGCGGCAAAGCCATCGCCGTCCAAGCTGACGTCTCCAAGCAAGCCGACATCACCCGCCTCTTCGCCGAAACCAAAAAAGCCTTCGGCCGCCTCGATGTCCTGGTCAACAACGCCGGCGTCTACGTGTTAGGGCCGCTCGAGAGCGTCACCGAAGAATCATTCCACAACCACTTCAACCTCAATGTTCTCGGTTTGCTCCTTACCACAAAGGAATCGCTCAAGCTCTTCGGCGATAACGGCGGAAGCATCATCAATATCGGCTCGGCCATCAGCACGTTGACTCCTCCCAATGCATCGGTCTACACCGCCACCAAGGGTGCTGTCGATGTCATCACCCGATCCCTCTCCAAGGAGCTGGGCCCCCGTAAAATCCGCGTCAATTCCATCAACCCCGGCATGATCGAGACGGAAGGCGTCCACGCCGCAGGCATCGCCGACAGCGATTTCCGCAAATGGGTCGAGACCCAAGCCCCGCTTGGTCGTATTGGACAGACGGACGACATCTCTCCGACGGCGGTTTACCTCGCCTCTTCCGATTCCAAATATATGACTGGCGAAACCCTCGCGGTCGCAGGCGGAATCAAGTAATCGCTGTGGGCAGGTCCGGGGGCCGCGCAAGCGGCCCAGTAGCAGAACTCTGTAGGTACAGGTCTTTAGACCTGCGCTTTTGATTTTCCTCAAACAATCGCGATTGCAATCCGTCCACAGGAGAAAATTCCATGCTCAAGCACGAAGGAAAAGTAGCAGTAATAACCGGCGGCAACAGCGGCATAGGCCTGGCCACCGCGCAGCGCCTAGTCTCCGAAGGCGCCTACGTCTTCATCACCGGCCGCCGCCAAACCGAACTAGACGCCGCCGTAAAGCTGATCGACAAAAACGTTACCGCCGTCCAAGGCGATGTCGCAAATCTAACCGATCTGGATCGTCTCTACGCCACCGTCAAGCAACAAAAAGGCCGCGTCGATATCCTCTTCGCCAACGCCGGCGGCGGCGAATTCGCACCCCTCGGCTCCATCACCGAACCTCACTACGACAAAACCTTCAACGCCAACGTCAAAGGCCTCCTCTTCAGCGTACAAAAAGCCCTCCCTCTCTTCACCAACGGCGGCTCCATCATTCTCAATGCCTCTATCGTCTCCATAAAAGGCACTCCCGCGCTCAGCGTCTACAGCGCCACAAAAGCCGCCGTACGTTCTTTCGCCCGCACTTGGACACTCGATCTCAAAGACCGCAGAATTCGCGTCAACGCCGTCAGCCCCGGTCCCATTGATACTCCCGGTGTCGATGGCTTGGCAAAGACCGCGGAAGAACTTGCCCAGTTCAAGGCCGCCATGATAAGCGGCGTTCCCATGGGCCGCATGGGCACCTCCGACGAAATCGCCAAAGCCGTCTCTTTCCTCGCCTCCGATGACGCCAGCTTCATCACCGGCATCGAGCTCTTCGTCGACGGCGGCATGGCCCAAGTCTAACTCCTCGCCCTCGCTGGCGTGCGAGGTCAGAGCAAATGACTCACGCCGGCGAGCCTTCTTCTCTGTGCCCTCAGTGTCCTCCGTACCCTTTGTGTAAAGCTCTTTCTCTTCCACTCTTATCCTTCCAAGCCTCGCGCCCCTCGTGCGACTGGTCTGACGGAACTCTAAGCGCGTCCAACAATCATTACATATGCAACAAATGTTACTAGCCCACTACGCGCCAAAAAACGGATGCGGTCTATCGAAAAGCATCCTCTTGACACCAACACTCTATGCGATTAGCCTCTCTCCAATCGGACAGCAACATATGTTGCGAAAGCCGCGCACTGGTGGGTGGCGGCACCAGTTGGGGGTAGTCGTTCTAATCAGCAATCGAGTGGAGGACTGACGCATGGCTGCAAAGGAAACACTCATCTCTTTGATCGACATTCAGAAAAACCACACTTTCCACAGTTGCGCTCTGCTACTCTGCGCAACGCTTGTTGCATTTTTCCTTGTCGGAATGCCCGCGAATTCCGCAGCGCAAACCGCGGGTACCGGCGCTCTTTCCGGCGCAGTGACGGATCAATCCGGCTCCAGCGTCGCCGGCGCGCAAGTAAAAGTCACGAGCGATGCTTCTGGCGAAGTGCGTACGGTCACCACTAACGCCACTGGCTCGTTCATCGTTCCCCTGCTCTTGCCCGGCACTTATCGCGTCGAAGTCTCCCAAACCGGCTTCCGCTCGGTGACCGTCCCGCACGTCCAGATTACCGTCACGGAAACCAACGCGCTCACCCTCCGTCTCGAGGTCGGCCAGATTGCGGAGACCGTGATCGTCGAAGCGCAGGTCGCGCAGTTACAAACGGAATCAAGCACGCTTGGCCGCGTCACCTCCGGCGAGCAGGTCCAATCCCTTCCTCTCGCCATGCGCAACTTTACTCAGATCATCGCTCTCAACCCCGGAGTATCAGCCGAAATTTCTAACGCGGGCGAATTGGGTCGCGGCGGCGGTGGCAACAATCAGGATCCTACGGTGTCCGCCGGTAACTGGGCTTCAGACAACAATTTTCAGATGAACGGCGTCGGCGTCAACGACATCCAGCAGAGCGGTTACTTCAGCGCCGGTGTCGCTATTCCCAACCCGGACACCATTCAGGAATTTAAAGTCCAAACCGGGCAATACGATGCCTCGTACGGCCGGAACGCCGGTGCCAACGTAGACGTGGTCACCAAGGGCGGCTCGAACGCATACCATGGGGCGGCTTGGGAATACTTCCGCAACAACGACATGAATGCCAACACCTTCTTCCTCAATTCCCATGGCCAGCCGCGAGCGATTCTCAAACAGAACCAGTTCGGCGGTGATTTCGGCGGACCCATCAAAAAGGACAAGCTCCAGTTTTTCACCTCCTACCAGGGCACGCGCCAGCGGAATGGTCTCGATCTAAATTGTTCCTCAAACATCAGCGAAGCGCCCATAACCAATGATCGCTCGGCCGCCGCTCTAGGTGCTCTCTGGGCCGCAAATTCTGCGAATCCTACCGCCCAAACGGCGATCGGCGGTGTTCAAGTGGCGGCGAACGGTTCCAACATCAATCCTGTAGCTCTTGCCCTTCTGAATACCAAATTGCCGAACGGAAGCTACCTGATTCCGACGCCGCAGACCTACGACCTAAGCAACCAAAACTTCGACGCGCAGGGCTCCGCTGCCTTCAGCGTGGCTTGCCCCTTCACCGAAGACCAGTTCATGACCAACGCCGACTATGAGATGTCCTCCAAGAGCAAACTAAGTGGCCGCTTCTTTTTCGCGAACAGCACCATCACCTACACGTTGCCGCAAACGAACCTCACCGCCGGCGGCTCGCCCCCGGGCGCTCCCGTGAACCTCACGCAAGACTTCCGGAACTTCTCGCTGACGCACACCTATATCTTCAGCCCCACGCTATTGAATGAAGCCGAAGTTGCCTACCACCGGATCTTTGCAACGTTTGCGCAGGCCATACCAGGCTTCACTTGGTCGCAAGTCGGCGTGAACGTCATCCCACAAGACAATGACATTCCCGCTATCGCAATCGACTATCCCTCCGCCAGCGGCTTGGGTCTCGGAGGAAACGGCCAGAATGTGTTGATCGCAGAGAATACCTACACTTTCCAGGACTCCGTTTCGTGGACCAAGGGCAAACACACCTTCCGCTTTGGCGCAGGTCTTTCCCGCGAACAAAATAATCAGATCGGCTTTCACTATCTTGCGGGGGAAACCTTCCTCACTTGGTCCGATTTCATGATCGGCCTACCGGCAGGGTCGGCGGCCAGTGGCGGCAATGGCTCTCCCACGGGGTTGAGCAATGTGATTGCCTCCCTTGACTTGCTCGGCCTTTTCGATCGCGCTTACCGCGATTGGGAAATTTGGAGCTATGTTCAAGACGACTTTAAAGTCACCAAACATCTGACCCTTAACTTGGGCCTGCGCTACGACCACATTGGTGACTTCGGTGACGCACTAGGCCGGAACTCTGGCTTCGACGCTTCGTTGGCCATTCCCAATCCGCCAGCCGGGGGTACCTTGGCCGGAACAACGGTTCCCAACAATTATGTTGGCATCATCCCTGCGGGAGTTAAACAACTGAACAACGATTTCGGGCTGAACGGCGACGGCCAGAACACCTGGAATCCTCGCATCGGATTTGCGTATCAATTGCCTTTTAACCACTGGACACAGGACCGCGTTGTCATTCGCGGTGGCTACGGCGTTTACCATTCGCGGTCTACTGGTCAGCCCTTTCTCCAATTGATTTCCGCTCCTCCGTACGGTCAGTTCCGGATTTTTTCCTCCACTTCTGCGGGCCCTTTCTCCGAACAGCAGCCCCTGCCCCTTTCGTCACCGGCCTTTCCGACGTTCATCCCCTATTCCCCGACCACCTCAAATGCGATCACCACGTTCGATCCTGTGTTTCGACCGCCCATGGTTCAGGAGTACAGCCTGGGCACCCAGACGCAGCTTACTCCCAGCTTGGTTCTCGAAGTCGGGTATTCCGGCGCTCGTGGATTGCATCTTATTGACATACGCTCGATCAACCAGGCGAATTTGGCAAGTGCAGCCGACCCTATTCGCGGAGAGACGACAAATTCGCTCGCGAATCTGGCCCTTCGCGTTCCTTACCAAGGATTCTCGCCTTATTCCATGACGCAAATCGAATCCGATGGCTCGTCATGGTACAACGCTCTTTTGGTAAGCCTAAACAAGCGCTTTAGCCACGGCTTACAGGCCCAAGTCTCCTATACCTTTGCTAAAGATCTCTCTACTACCTTCGGTTCTACGACCGGTCCCAACGGCGGCCAGGTCACCGGAAATCAGAACAGCCTCGCCTCAGGATACGGCCCGGACAACTTTGTCCGTCCACAGCGGTTCGTGGTCAATTATTCCTATCAACTTCCCAAGCCTCATTGGAACAGTGCTTTCGCTCAGCAAGCTCTTGGAGGTTGGTCCATTCAAGGTGTGACGGTTTATCAAACCGGCCATTATCTTACGGTCACCTTCAGTAACCAAGCCAGCGCTTATGGAACTACGACGGACCGTGCCGAGCTCAAAGGCACCTGCACCTCCGGCCAGTACGTCAACAGTGGTTCGGTCACCTCCAAGTTGAGCAATTACATCAACTCGAACTGCTTCACAACTCCTCCTGTCATCGGCAACGATGGCGTCGCTACCGGCTTCGGCAATTCTGGGGTTGGCATTCTCCGCGGTCCCAGCGAGCTTAACTTCGACTTCTCCCTCTTCAAAGATTTCCCGATCCACAAGATCAGGGATAGCGCGAACCTCCAGTTCCGCGCCGAGTTCTTCAACGTCTTTAACCATCCTTTGTTCCAGGATCCCGACTCCAACTTCGGCGATCCGACCTTTGGCGCAATCACCAATACCTACGGCAACCCGCGAGTCATTCAGCTAGCTCTGAAGCTCAGTTTCTAACTGGAGGCCTGACCAGAAAATATTTAAACGCGGGCGGACCGCAACACAATCATCAACAGGCTCAGGGCGATCAACGTTGCCCTGAGCCTGTCGTCTTTATGTGCCGTCCCAGCAGCCCTATCTGCAAAATGTAACTCCCATTTCCGCGAAGCCTGAAAACTGGTACCTTGCCTCCTGCACATTTAGGAACGCAATCTGCCTCACGTAGCATTTCTTGAGCTAGGCGCAAGCGTGAGCGCATCACCAGGAGCGAGAGCGATGAAGCATACGGCGGCAGTGATCGGTGTGGGATTTGTCGGCAGAGCGCACGTAGATGCCCTGCGGCGTCTGGGAATTCCCATCCGCGGCATTCTCGGCAGTACGAAAGAGCGCGGCGCGGAATCCAGCCAGGCTCTCGGCCTGGAACACGCCTATGCTTCGCTCGACGAGCTCGCCGCGGACCCCAACGTAACCTCGGTCCACATCTGCACGCCCAACCACGTGCACTTCGAGCAGGCCAGCAAATTGCTCCGAGCCGGCAAACACGTCCTGTGCGAAAAGCCGCTGGCTATGGATTCGCGCGAATCCGAAATGCTGGTGAAGCTCGCGCGCGAAGCGAACCGCGTTGGCGGCGTTGCTTACAATCTGCGCTACTACCCCCTCTGTCAGGAAGCGCGCTCTCTGATCCAGAAAGGCGAGATCGGCACGCCGCACACCGCTCACGGAAGTTTTCTGCAGGACTGGCTGCTGCATCCCACGGATTGGAACTGGCGCCTCGAACAAAAACTCGGCGGCGAACTGCGCGCTGTCTCCGACATCGGCACGCACGCCATGGATTTGCTGATGTTCCTGACGGGCAAGAAAATCACCGAGGTCTGCGCGGATCTCGCCACAGTTATTTCCGTTCGCCGCAAGCCACGCGGCCGCGTGGAAACCTTCAAGAAAGCCGACTCTACCGCCTACGACGAAATGCCCATGACCACCGACGACTACGCCACCATGCTGCTTCATTTTCAGGACGGCTTGCGTGGTGTCGTCACGGTGTCCCAAGTCAGCGCCGGCCACAAAGCGAAGCTGAGCTTCGGCATCGACGGTTCGAAAGCCTCGTTGTGGTGGAATGCCGAAAATCCGAATGAAATGTGGATTGGCCGCCGCGACACGGCCAACGGCTCGATGCTCAAGGATCCCGCGCTGATGACCCCCGAAGCGCGTCCATACGCTGTGTATCCTGGCGGGCACACCGAAGGCTATCCCGATACGTTTATGCAGCTCTTCCGCGACTTCTACGAATACATTGCGGCGGGCGATTGGAAAGCGCCGCGAAAATTTCCGACCTTTGAAACCGGGCACGACGAAATGCTGCTTTGCGACGCTATTCTGAAAAGCTCGCAATCGAGGGCCTGGGAACCGGTCCAATGGGATTGACCCGCAGATCTCAGTAGCAC
>Ga0207136_1009_pt1 | contig 52882 bp, 44 predicted proteins | sample Alteio_BWMinHeat_8_FD_153552 | JGI IMG/M metagenome (GOLD analysis project Ga0207136, IMG submission 153552) | Enriched cells from forest soil in Barre Woods Harvard Forest LTER site, Petersham, Massachusetts, United States -... | ecosystem: Environmental > Terrestrial > Soil > Temperate forest >...
AGACGCAAACCCTGCGTGGTCATCGACACCAGCGTGCTGCTTGCGGAATCTCAGGATTCCGAGAACCCTACGTCCGCAACAAGAACGCCAGCTCTGCATTGCTGTACCGGTGGGCCGAAGAAAACAATTTTCTCTGGCTCGTGACGGAAGAGATTCTCGATGAGTACAAAGAGGTCTTAGGAAGATTGGGGGTGCGTCCGGGGCTTATCGGAAGCGTGATAAACCTGATTCGTGAGAGAGCCGAGGAAGTACATGTTCGTTCTTCTGTTGAAATCTCACCCGATCCGAAAGACGACGCTTTCTGCATCTGCGCGCAGGAGGGTGAAGCTGATTTTATCGTGACGCTAAACCCCAAAGACTTTCCCCAGAACCGCCTCAAGACTAAGGTTGTTCCACCCTCACACTTTGCAAGATAGCGACCAGCATCCGGGAAGAAAAAGAGTTTAGTCGGCGGAGGAGTTGCCGACCGGGTGGCGCGTGCGAGTGAAAAGGCGGCGGGCGGCGGTGGCCCAGGGCACGGTTTCGAATTCGGCGAGATATGAGTAGGCGACCGGGACGACAAGGAGAGTTAGGAGTAGGCAGAGCGTTTGGCCGCCGATGATGGTTACGGCGATGGAGGCGCGTTGTTCGGAGCCGGCGCCTATGCCGATGGCTACGGGGATTAGGCCGGCGACGATGGAGAGCGTGGTCATGAGGATGGGACGGAGGCGGACGCGGTTGGCTTCGAGGATGGCTTCGCGGACGGGCATGCCGGTGGCGCGAAGACGGTTGGTATAGTCGACCTGCAGGATTCCGTTTTTCTTTACGATTCCCAACAAAAGGAACATTCCGAGGGCGCTCCAGAGGCTTAGGGCGCGGCCTGTGATCCAGAGGGAGAGCAGCGCGAAGGGGATGCTCAGCGGGAGCGTGAGCATGATGATGAAGGGGTGGGAGAAGCTTTCGAATTGGGCGGCGAGGACCATGTACATGAAGATCGAAGCAAGGAGCATTGCGAGCAAAAGATTCCAGGTGGTTTCTTCGAGGACTTTGACTTGGCCGGTGAAGCGGTAAGAATAGCCGGCGGGGAGGCCGATTTCTTTGATGGACTGCACGGTGTGGGCGGCGGCGAGATCGAGGGGATAGCCGCTGGCGACGTTGGCGTAGACGGTGACTTCGAATTCGCGGTTGTAGCGCCAGAGCGTGGCGGGGCCGGCGCCGCGAACAATCGAGGCAACATTTTCCAGGCGGACCTGGCCTAGCTTTGTAGAGGGCACCATCATTTGCGCGAGGACGTCGGGATTGTCGCGCTGCTGCTCGAGCAACTGCATGATGACTGGGTATTGCTCAGAGCCTTCTTTGAAGCGGGTGATTTCGTCTTCGCCGGAATAGAACAGGCGGACGGCGTCGCTGACGTCGGTCATGCGGACGCCGATGTCGGCGGCGCGCTGGCGGTCGACTTTGACCTGGAGCTCGGGAGTGTTGAGGTTGAGGCTGGGGTTGACGTCGACGAGGTCGGGATATTGGTGCATCAGGTCGGCGACTTGCTTGCTGATGTCGGCGAGCTTGTTGAGCTCGGGGCCGCGGATGACCGCGCCTATGGGAAAGTAAGTTTCGCCGCCAAAGACGGACGGGAGGCGGACGTTCGAAACCATGTTGCGGTAGCCGGCTAAGAAGCCGCGAATTTCGGTGGCGAGCTGCTCGTGGCTGCGTTTTCTTTCGCTTCGCGGGACCAGGCCGATGAAGAGATGCGCGTGGTTTGTGGGGCCATGGGTGAAGGATTGCACGAAGGCGACTTCGGGGAGGGCTACGACGCGTTGAGCGATCTCAGCCGCGCGATCGGTGGTTTTCGAAAGAGCTGTGCCTTCGGGAAGCGTGAAGGAACTGATCAACTCGGATTGATCGTCTGAGGGAATCCAATCGCGGCCAACCAAATGATAGAGGCCGAAAGTCGAGAGGAAAGTTCCGACGCAAATGAGAATGATGACCCAGCGATGAGCCAGCGACCATTGCAATAGTTTTAAATAGGATTGCTCGATCCAATGGAGGATTCCGGTGGCGTGGGCTTTTTTCTCTTTTTCGCTGACCTTGAGGAGATGCGAGGACATCATGGGCGTCAGGGTGAAGGCAACGAGTAGAGAAACGAGAATCGCCATGGCCATGGTCCAGCCAAACGAATTCACATATTTGCGCGCATAGCCGTTCATGAAGGCGATGGGCAGGAAGATGATGACGAGCGAAAGCGTGGTGGCCATAACCGCGAGGCCGATTTCTTGCGTGGCTTTGATGGCGGCGTTTTTGCGGTCTTCGCCTTTTTCTTCCATGAAACGAAAAATGTTTTCGAGGACGATGATGGCGTCATCGATGACGATGCCGACGGCGAGGGTGAGCGCGAGGAGGGTCATGTTGTTGAGGGAAAAGTCCATGCCGCGCATAAGCGTGAACGTGGCGATGATGCTGGCAGGGATGGCGACGGCGGCGATGAGGACGGCGCGCCAGTTGCGCATGAAAAGAAAAACGATTGCGCTGGCGAAAATGCTGCCGAGGATCAGGTGTTCGAGGAGCGAGTGGACCGACGCTTTGATGAAGTCCGAGATATCGTGAATGACGAGAAGCTGGACGCCGGGAGGGAGTTGGGCACGGAGTTCGTCGAGCTTGGCTTTCACGTTGTCGGCGACTTGGACGGTGTTGGTGCTGGACTGCCGCAGGACTTGAATGCTGACGACGTCCTCGCCGGGAGCGCCTTTGCGATAGAGAGCGGACCAGGTGCGCAGCTCTTGCGCGCCGTCTTCTACTTGGGCGACGTCGCGGACGCGGACTTGCGCTCCGCCGCGTGTGCCGATGACGATTTCGCCGAACTGCTCCGCGGAAGTGACGCGGCCGAGAGTGCGGAGGCCGAGCTCCTGCGGGCCAGTGATCATGCGGCCGCCGGGAGCTTCGATGTTTTCGCGCTGGAGAGAGTCGCGGACGTCGAGGACCGTGAAATTGTGCGCGGTGAGTTTTTGGGCGTCGAGTAGGACGCGGATTTGGCGCGCTTGGCCGCCGTTGAGCTCCACGCTGCCAACGCCATCGACGGTTTGGATCGCGCGGCGGATTTGTTTGTCGGCGATTTCCGTTAGTTCGCGGCGGCTGATGGGGCCGCTGACTAGCAGCGTGAGAATCGGGTCGGATTGCGGATCTTGCTTGGTGATGACGGGAGGCAGCGTGTCGCGCGGGAGGCGATTTACCGCGGCGGCTACTTTTTCGCGAATGTCTTGCGCGGCGCCATCGATGTCGCGTTCGAGGACGAAGGTGCAGGTGATGTCAGCAAAACCTTCGCTGGAGTAGACAGTGATTTCGTCAATGCCGCTTACCGACGAAATAGCGTCCTCGAGAGGCAGGACAACGCCAGTGACGACTTCTTCGGGAGTCGCGCCAGGTAACTGGACTTCGACGTTGACAGTGGCGGGATCGGCCTTAGGAAAAAGGTCTACAGCGAGGCCGCGATAGGAGAACGCGCCCAGCGTCACAAGAAAAGCGATCAGCATCACGGTGAAGACGGGATACTTTACGCAGGTTTCGGCTAGCTTCATCGGCGTGTTTGAGTGATCTTCCGGCGAAATTACTTAAGCGCCGGAGTGTTCCCTTCGGCTTGTTCTTGAACGGTGGCACCGTCATGCAAATCACCGGAAATGGCTACCGCGACGCGATCGCCGGGCTTCAAACCTTCGGCCACTTCAAAGCGCTTGCCGCGCTGGTCTTCTGTCTGGCCCGCAGGGCGGATTTGGTGCTCGGAAACGCGATTGCCGTTCAGAAGAAAAACTTTGTAGACGCCGTAGCGGTAATTCACCGCGCCTTCGGGGAGAAAGATGGTCTTCTCTTCTTTCTCGCTGGGGATGGAAGCCTGCACGAAAAAGCCGGGTTTCAGGCGGCCGTCGCCGTTGGCGAGAAGCGCTTCGGCTTCAAAGGTTCGCGAATCCTGCGCGACGGCCGGATTGATACGCGAGACGCGGCCGTGAAATGTTTCGCCAGGGAACGCCTCCACTTGCAAATCCACAGGCGCGCCGTCTCTTACGGAGCCGGCCCAGCGTTCGGGGACGGCGAGGCGGGCGCGAAGAGTGTCGGTTCGAACGAGGACCATCACCGGGCCTTGCACACGAAGATATTCGCCGGGATGAACGTCGCGGGTTTTGATCGAGCCAGGGAACGGGGCGCGGATGGTCGCATCTTTCAATTTTTTCTCGGCTAAGTTCTCGCTGGCTTCGCTGGAGACAAGCAAAGCCTTCAGGCGGTCGACTTCCTGCAAAGCGACCGTATAGCCGGCTTGCGTGCTTTGGAAGCGGCTGGCGGCTTCATCTAGCTGCTGCTGCGAAATCAGCTTGCCTTGGAACATTTCTTGCGCGCGGCCATATTTGCGCTCAGCGTCGAAGAGGTCGGCAGCGGCGCGTTGGACGGAGGCGAGTTTTTTTGGATCAGCGGGTGGCGGATCATTCGGGCCGATGCCGAGTTGCGCGCGGACCTGTGTCACGAGGCCGCGCTGGCGGTCGACTTCGAGCTGGAGTTCCTGGGGATCAATCAGAATAAGGGGCTGGCCTTCCTTTACGGTATCGCCGACATCGGCGAGGACCTGGGAGACGCGGCCTTCGACCTGCGCGCTCAAGATGCTCTCTTCCAGCGCGAAAAGCGAGCCGGCGGCCTGGACGCGGCGCTTGGCGGTTTCCTCGGCGACGGCGTAAACGTGAACCGGCGTGGGATGAGCAGCGTCGCCGAGCATGCTGCTGGAAACGGATTTCGAGCAGCCGCCGGCGAGAATTGCAGCGAAGGCGGCCACGACCGCCCAAGGTAGACACATTTTCATAGAGTTGCGAATGGAATAGTGAGTCCGCGTTCGCTTGAAGGTGATTCCGTGAACGCTCTTAGAACACACTATGGCCGTCATCTCCTGCTTGCCCTTTGGACGCACGAACTTACCACATCGTTTCGCACGAAGAACACTATTTCTGAGAGAAACATTCGTTGCAATTATGACGCGAAGTTGCGCGCGAAGCCAGGCTAACCCAGGCTCGTTGCGTTGTTCAGTCGTGGCTCGGTAAATTGTTCGCTGACGTACTCTGGGTTCCGGGGATTCGGCTAAATTTAGGTCTTAGCAAGTCTCTTACTTTGGGAGTACACTTGCGGCTTCTCTCCTTCAGGAGGGGCCATGTCCAAGTTTTTCCGTTCATTGGGACTCCTTACCGCGCTTCTGTACATGTTTGGCGTTCAGCTCTCCGCGCAAGACTTGTCGGTGCGCGTCGAAGCGTTCAAACTGATGGAGCACGCCAACGCAGTGAGCCGCCCGACTCACAGGACTCGCAATCACAAAGAAGAAGTTACGTTTCGCGCCTACCGCCTGGACGGAACTACGGTCGATGGGCGCGCCGATAACATCATTGCGGGGGATATCGAGCGTTACGAGACGACTTTCGGCGACTTTCACAGCATCAGCATTCACTTCCCGGACAAGATCGTACAGAACGACTTCCCGCCCGAGCCCGCGGAGACTTTGGAGTTGGAAAAACTGACGCCACTGCTCATCGGGAGCTTCGACAAGTCGGATATCATTCATTCCATCACACCAGCCACTCTAAATGGGCGCCCCGCCAAATGCGTTCAGTTCGAGACCGTGAATGGAAAAACGCGGCAACCAGCGAACGAAATCTGCTTCGACGATGAACTCGGCGCGCTCGTTCGCTGGAACGTTGCCGAGGATCTCATCGAAGACACCGACTATGTCTCGTTCGAAGGTGTTCTAATGCCGCGAACGATTCGGCATTACATCAACGGCAAGCTGCGCATGGAAGTGAAACAGGAGTTCAGCGTGATCGAAGATCCGATCGATTGGGCTGCGCTTACACCGCCGGACGCGCACCCATTGAGGACTTGCCATGACTACAAGCCGCCGGCTATTCAATCCGCGCCGCAGCCGGCTGATGCCGGTCCGGGGCCTTGGTATGACGTCCAGGTTCATGGGGGGATCGGCCCGGACGGGCGGGTGCAGCAGGCGACCGTGCTTCCCGCCGGAAGACCCGACTTGGAGAAGCGTGCTATTGAGATTGTTTCCTCGTGGGTCTTTTCTGCGCCGTTATGCAATGGAAAGCCGACGATTATTGGCACCGACCTGATCGTGCACTTCGCGCCGCGTTAGGCAGGAACGGTAGTCTTCTCTTGTAGAAAAAAATGGTGCGCCGCGTAGGAATCGAACCTACAACCTATGGATTAAGAGTCCATTGCTCTACCAATTGAGCTAGCGGCGCGCAGAGGATCAAAGAATTTTACACGGGACGCGCAATTTTGTCGAACAGGCTTGGCGCAGGTGGTGGGCCAAATTCCGCTAACGGCGTTGGCCAGGATTTGGCGATTGATTCATCGCCACCGTTTTGCGGGGTTATCGACCACCCACATTTCCTCTTGAAGCCGGTAGACGTGGCGGTATTATTCAGAGAGCTTTTGGAGATACCGGGGTTCCCGCCAGTGAACGAAAAACAACATCGGTCCTTTCAGATCTTATTCAAGCGCATCGTGGAGTTGACGCTCATCTCCGGAGCCGCATTGCTGATCGCGCCGCTTGGGCACACGTGGCAGCACGGCCAGCAGCAAAGCACCATGCCCGGAATGGACATGCGCGACAACGATGACATGAGCAGCATGGGCCCGAGCATGGCAGCCATGGCGGGCCACATGTATGTAACGCCGCTTCGGCCAAAGCAGCCCGGCGACGAGGAGAAAGCAAAGGCCGTCGTGGCGCAAGCGAAGGCAACTATGGAACGCTACAAGGATTACCGCAAGGCTTTGGTCGACGGATATGTCATCGCGAATCCGAAACTCAAACAGCCCCAGTATCACTTCATGAACAAAGCCAATGCCCGGGAAGCTGACCTCCATTTCGACCCAAGCAAGCCAACCGCTCTGCTCTACCGCCGAACTCCCATGCTGGAATACAAGCTAGAGGGCGTAATGTACACCGCCAACCCCGACGCAACAGAAGATGAACTGAACCAAGGCATCCCGCTCAGCATCGCGCGCTGGCACAGGCACATCAACTTCTGCGAGGCCCCGGAAGACCGCATAAAGGACTATCAAGCCGCCCATCCCAAGTTCGGCATGTTCGGCTCCATAAACACGCAAGAGGCCTGCACAGCCGAACGGGGGATTTTCCACGCCCATGTGTTCACCTGGATGCTCCACATTTTTCCGTACGAACCCGACTTCAAAGAGGTTTTCTCCTTAAACGACGACGTGCCCCACGTGCATTAATCCACGCGAATTCCGATCGGAAATGAAGACAGAAAGCCTCTGCCGAGGGTAAATCCTACGGTCGTGAACCCCCTAGTCCTTGGCAAGCGCGTCGGATTGCGGTGACGGATGCGAAATCTTCGGACCGACGGGAATGTGGGTTTACTTGGCGCGGAGTTGGGCGGCCAAGTCGCGGGCGACTTGGCGGGCGCGCGGGAGGTCGGCGGGATCGAAAGAGATGGCGGAGACGCGTGGATGGCCTCCGCCGCCGAATTTCTCGGCGAGCGAGGCGAGATTTTTGTCGGCGGTGGCTTGATTCCACGGGTTGGTGCCAAGCGAAACTTTGGCGCGGACAGTGGAAGAGCTGACGCTGACCGAGTAGACGCACTCAGGATGCAGAAGATACGGGATGAACTTGTTGTAGCCCTCGAGGTCGAGGTCGCTGACGTCGAAGAAAATTACGCCGTCGATGGCTTCGGCGCGCTGGCGAAGAATTTCGATGGATTTGCGGTGGCGTTCGAGCAAAGGCTCCAGGTGTTTGGCGACGAGGGGAAGCTTCACCATTTCGGCGAGGGGACGATAGGCGAGCTCAGGAATGATGCGCGCGGGCAATCCGTCCTCGGGAGCCGCTTCGATGACTAGGCCGAGCTGCGTGGCGGGTTCGGTGAGCTCGACAGCAGACTCTGGCGTGGGATATTGTGCGCCATCGATGATGTCGCCCCAGTGAATCAGTTCCTCGAGCGGCTTTGTGTCAAAGCCGAATCTTTCTTTGGCTACCGTCGCGATAAGTTTTGTGCAGGACTTATAGTCCGGCTCGTAAAACATGTGCGGGCCGGGATGATTGCGGAACTGCTCGGCGTCGGCGGGCGTGAGAAACGCGCTTTGATGGTGGTCGAACCACCAGGTGACCTTGGGTGAGTTCGAGTACTTGAAATCGACGATGGCGTTTTCGTCACCATCAAATAGGCCGGGAGTCCACGGCTGCGAGGCGCGATGGGTCATGCCAGTGAAACCGAACTCCGCGGCAGAATCGAATTTTTCCTTGTAAAAGCGATAGAAGAGAGCGGCGGAGGCGGTCCCATCAAAACAACGGTCGTGGAAGCACAGCCGGACGCGGGTCATGTGTAAGCGATGGCGCCTTTCGATTTTTTCTGCCTTAGGGGCAGAAACAAAGCCTTTTAGGTTGGCGGGACCTGAAAAAGAAGTCAAGCGGAAAGCGTCGATGAGATGCACCAAAAAAAGAAAGCCGCCCTGCATGGCCGGACGGCTCTCCATAGACGTAAAGCTTCACAAATTCCTAGTTGTTGACCATCTTCTCGACAATGTCTCCAATGATCGGCAGCTTGAATTTCTCGTGCAAGTAAGCTTTGTACATAAGGAATATCCAGGCCACAAAGACAGCCAGCCCGAAGATAGGGAAGATGGCCACTCCGAGAAGGCCAATGATTGGAACATGAAGGAGGATAAGCCAGACAATCCACAGAGCAAACCAAATCGGGACGATGCAAATGTTGAAAGCGATGGATTGGGCGCCATGAAATTTTACGAACGGACGCTTGTCGATAAGCAAAAAGATGAGGCCGGAGACCCATCCAAAAAGGTAGCAAAGCAACCCGGCGACGTTTTCATCAATTCCTGCGGTGGGGGAATCCGCAGCCGCAGCGGGAGAGGCTACCGCCGAGTTCTGCGCGGCGTCTTGCGAGGCGCCCTGCGGGGCTCCGCACTTGGGACAAAACGAGGCATCCCCTGCATCCTGACCACACGCTCTGCAAAATGCCATGAACGCACCTCCCGGAGGGCTCAACTGAGCGCGGAGGGTAGCAAAAGCAGGTTTCTAGAGCAATGGCTTTTGTCAACGCAGAGGGAACGAGACAATGGATGCCGAAAAGGAAGCCGTCACAGCGGCCTCCTCCTCGATCGCTAATTAAGCCGTTCCCTGTCCTTACTTCACTTCTCCCCTTTTTCCGGCTTTTCCGCTGCCGGGGCAATGGCAGGGATGTTGGCTTTCTGGATGGCAGCGTTTAGCGCGGCGAGATCCTTGGACTCGATCTCGTGCCAGGCGGCCAACTGCACTTCAAGGCGCGAATTGAGCTCCTCGAAAACAGTGAACGATGCAGCAGTTGGCGCGGTGTCCGCGCTTTCCACGGTCTCCTGCAGATCTGCGAGCTGGTTGGCTACCTGAATCGGAAAATTCAGCGGATCTTCGCCGCTCTTGGATTTCGGCTGAATGATTTTTTCCTCGACGGCGTTCATTTTCTTTATCAGAGCGTCTGCCGAGTCGAGAATGGGCTTCGCACTCGGGTCCGCGGCAAGCCGCTTCTTCAGGGCTTCGAGTTGGCTGCGCACGCTGCGAATCTGGTTCACGGCTTCGTTGCCTGCGCCAACACGGTCGCGGATTCGCAACGCAAACTCCAGCTGCTTTTCGAGGTCGGCTTGCGACGCGGAGACGCGCGGATCCTTGGTCAGTTCCAGAGTGACGCTGGAAGTCTTTCCACCGACGGTTAATTTGATTTCGTATTTGCCAGGAACAACGAGTGGGCCCGCTGGACGGCCACCCCAGCTAACCGCGCCCGGAACGATCGTTGGTGCGTCGTATTGCAAATCCCAGACGAAGCGGTTCAAGCCGACTTCGACAGGAAGCTCTTGTCCGGGCCTGCTCACGCCGAACTCTTCTTCGTCGGGAGAAGGACCGCTGACGGATTTCTTGCTCGAATATTTGCGAACGAGCTTGCCGCTCGCATCGAGAATTTCGAGCGTGATTTGGTCCTTTGGCACGGTTTTCAACGAATAGTCGATCACCGCGCCAGCAGGCGGATTAGTTCCCACGGGAATGCCGGCGGGCAGCGTGAAACCCGGCCCGCGAAAGCGGACGACGCTAGCCGGCTGATAAAGATGGGCTTCGTCCGTTGTCGGGGCCGCAGTCATTTGGCGAATGGATGCGATGTCATCGAGCACCCAAAAGGCGCGGCCGTGGGTGGCCACAATCAGGTCGTTGTCTTTTATGATGAGGTCGTGAATGGGCGTGGTGGGCAGATTGAGTTTCAGAGATTGCCAGTGTGAACCATCGTCAAAAGAAATGTAGACGCCATTCTCCGTGCCAGCATAGAGCAGGCCCTTGCGTTTCGGATCTTCGCGGACACAGTGCGCGTAACTATTATCGGGCAAACCCGATGTGATCTTCGTCCACGTCTTGCCATAGTCAGCCGTTTTAAAGAGATACGGACGGAAGTCATCGAGTTTGTGGCGATCGATGGCGACGTACGCGGTGCCCGCGGAGTGCGGCGAAGGTTCAATGATGCTCACGAGGCTCCACTCGCCGAATTCCTTGGACGTCACATCGGCCCAGTTGTTGCCGCCGTCGCGCGTGACGTGCACAAGCCCGTCGTCGCTGCCGGCCCAAATAAGGCCTTTCTCGACAGGCGATTCGGCGATGGCAAAAATGGTGCCGTAATACTCGACGCTGGTATTGTCTTGCGTGAGTGGACCGCCGCTGGATTGCTCCTTGGCCTTGTCGTTGCGCGTCAAGTCTTTGCTGATTGCCGTCCAAGTCATTCCACCGTCGCTGGTCTTAAACACCGCTTCCCCGCCGTGATAAATGACCTTGGGATCATTCGGAGAGCTTGCAATCGGAGCGGTCCACTGAAAACGGTGTTTCAAATCGGCATCACCCGCGCCCATCGGGTTGAGCGGCCAGGAAGAGATGTCCTGAACCTGATGAGTTTTCTTGTCGAAGCGCGTGATCAGCCCGTCGTATGAACCTGCGTACACAATGTCAGGATTTGCGGGGTCGGGAACGACAAAGCCCGCTTCGCCGCCGCCGACTTCGTACCAATCCGGGCGGTCGATAACGCCATCATCGCTGCGGCTGGCGATCGCCACCGTGGAATTGTCCTGTTGCGCACCATAGATGCGATAGGGGAAAAAGTTGTCTGTGGCCACGTGATAGAACTGCGCGGTCGGCTGATTCCCTTGGGTAGTCCAGGTTTTGCCGCTGTCATGAGAAATGGTGGCGCCGCCGTCATTGGTATTAATCATCCATTCCGGATGCGTGGGATCGATCCATAGTCCGTGATTATCACCGTGAGGAGAACGAACGAAGCCGAAACTGTGCCCGCCATCGGTCGAACGGTAGACGGCTGTGTTCAATACGTAGACCGTGTCAACATTTTTGGGATCGGCGAAAATGTGATGGAAATACCAGGCGCGCTGCGTATAGCGATGATCTCCGTTAAGGATTTGCCAGGAATCGCCGGCGTCGTCGCTGCGATAGATGCCGCCTTTTTCCGCTTCAATGATGGCATAGACACGATTACCGTCGGCGCCGGACACCGCCACGCCGATGCGGCCGAGGACGCCGGAAGGAAGGCCGTGGCCTTCAAGACGCTTCCAAGTGGCTCCATCGTCGCTGGACTTATATAGACCGCTGCCGGGTCCGCCGCTGACGGCAGTCCACGGATAGCGTTGCGCCTCATAGAGAGCTGCGAACAAGATATGCGGATTTGAAGGATCGAACATGAGGTCGATGGCTCCGGTCTTGTTGTCCTTGAAGAGAACTTTTTGCCATGTCTTGCCGCCATCCGCCGAACGGAACACACCGCGCGTCTCGTTAGGGGCATACGCATGGCCCATCGCAGCGACAAAAAGGATGTCAGGATTAGTTGGATGGACGATGACTTTGGATATATGGCGCGTGTCGTCCAGCCCAATATGCGTCCAGGTCTTCCCAGCGTCGATGGATTTGTACATACCATCGCCGTACGAGATGTCTCCGCGCCAGCAGGATTCGCCCGTTCCAACGTAAATCACATTCGGATCCGAGGGAGCCACGGCAATCGCGCCGACGGACATGATTCCGGTTTTGTCCGTCATCGGCGTCCAAGTGTTGCCGCCGTTAGTCGTTTTCCAGACGCCCCCTGCAACGGAGCCGAAGTAATATGTTAGCGGGTCGCCTGCCACACCTGTAGCAGCGAGGGCGCGTCCCCCGCGGAACGGACCGACCTGGCGCCACTTCATTGCCTTCAGCGCATTTTCATCGAGCGTTTGCGCGCGCAGAGCCGTACCTGTGAGCCCCAGCAGAAGCCCCAGCAGAAGCATCGCCAGCAGAACCGAAGAAATATTCGCCAATCGTTTCAGACTGCTCATCGTCGTCTCCCCCAGAGAAACAAATGTTGCACCGGTACTACTGCGGATAGTAATGCGCGGAGCAGAATAGTACATCCTGTGTCCTAATCCGTGCCAGAAACTAAGGATGGATTGTGCTTGCCCAGTTCTTGACGCGCTGCGGAGCGCTTTTGGGTACAATCCCGGCGTGACGAACCCGCCTGCACCTCGTCAGCTCATTCCAAATTCAACCCTGGCAAACCCGCCAGATCCTTCTCGCCGAATATTTAGTTTCGATTGGCTTCGTCACGCCACTCCGCCGGAACGGAGTTCGCTGATCGCCGGCGGACTCGGCTGGATGCTCGACGCCATGGACGTGATGTTGTATTCGCTGGTCATTGCGTTCCTAATCCGCGAATTTGCTATGGATACGCGAACGGCGGGCCTGCTGAACTCGCTGACGCTGGTGGCTTCCGGCATTGGCGGATTGCTTTTCGGGATTCTTGCCGATCGCATCGGACGCATCCGCTCGCTGATGGCGGCTATCCTCGTGTACGCGCTGGCAAGCGCGGCCTGCGGCTTCTCGCACACGATTCCGCAACTGGCCACGTTCCGATTCGTGTTGGGCCTTGGCATGGGCGGCGAATGGACCACCGGCGCAGCGCTGATTGCGGAGACCTGGCGCGCGGAGCATCGCGGCAAAGCGCTGGGATTCATGCAATCGGCCTACGCGATCGGAGAAGCAATTGCCGCGCTCGTCGTAGCTCTTGTTTTGCCGCACTTTGGGTGGCGGCCCGTGTTTTTTGTCGGCGTGCTGCCAGCATTTCTCGTCTTCTGGATTCAGCGCAGAGTCCCGGAGCCGGAATTGTGGAAACAACGCGCGGCGCGCAAAGAAAAGGTGTCTCTGCGCAAGCTTCTGGAGAAAGGCGTTTTGCGCAACGGCATTTTGGCCACGACGATGAACGCCTGCAGCATGTTCGGCTACTGGGGATTGTTTACGTGGATTCCGGCATATTTGTCGTTGCCGCCATCGCAGGGGGGACGAGGGCTCAGTCTCGTCAGAACCACCTCGTTTTTTCTGGTGCTTTGTTTTGGTAAATGGCTTGGTTATGCGCTGTTTGGATTTTTCTCGGATGCGTTTGGACGACGCAAACCTTACTTCCTCTATTTGATCATCGCCGCGGCGCTGGTTCCTATTTACGGGATGTCGCGAAGCCCATTCTGGCTGCTGACGCTCGGGCCGCTCGTTGCATTTTTCGGGACAGGTTATTTCTCAGGGTACGCGGCCATTGCCAGCGAACTTTTTCCAGGTGAAATCCGCGCCGCGGCCATGGGATTGAGCTACAACATCGGCCGGGGACTTTCCGCTGTTGCGCCGTTTGCGGTGGGAGCGCTGGCGCTGCGGTATGGGATTGGCCCGGCGTTTTTCTTGCAAGCGGGCGCGTTCTTGTTGGCGGCGCTGCTTGCTCTGGCTTTGCCGGAAACGCGCGGGCAGGCGTTGGATTGATCAGCGGACAGATTAGGCGACGGCGGAGCGCGAGTTAATGCGAACTCCATCCGCGCTAAGTGTGAAATTCAGCGCGAAATAAGGAGCCTGGGCCAGGATTTTTTGAAATTCGTGCTCGTCCGCATAGGGCCGCTTGGGAACACGGCGCGCAAGAATACTGATATCCAGGGGATCCTTCTGGAACGGATAAGGCTTCAAAGTGACGAGATTGTTCTCGCCGGGCTGTAGATCCCAATCCGCTTCGCTGCCATTGCCGTTCACTGGGACGGTATCGATCGTATAGCCGTCCAAGGGCGCGAGACAGAAATATAAAGAGAGACGATCGAGCGCTTCCAGACGCTGAAGGTTCGCTTGCAGCGTGTGGTCGTCCGAGTAGGCTTTCAGGATCGGGTCCGCACGAAGATCGACCTTGAGCCGCAACTGCTGGAGTCTCAACCGCTGTAGGAAGTCCGTGACGAGGGGCGATTCGTTGGACTTGACGTACTTGGCTGAGAAGCCGGGCATCGTCGCGCGAGTCCGGTCGTAGAGACCGGCGCAGTGCATGCTGACGAGAAGTCCCGCATAATGGTCGACTCTAACGACACGTTCAATCCCCCGCTGATAGAGGGCGATGTGCTCCTCGGTAGGAATGGACATGAAGTTGTAGGGCGTGAAGGTCCTGGGATCGATTTGGGGCAGAAGTTCCCATTCGTTCCAGCCGTTGTCATGCTCCGCAGCCGCCAAACAGAACGATTCAAAGGGCTCCGGCCGGCTGAAAACTCGATTGCCCAGCGCGCGCGCAAAAAAACCCGACAGCATGGCATGGTCGGTCTGCCGGATCAGGATAAGCTGATCGCCCTGCTCTTGAATGATCATGGCGCTGCCCTCATTCGCAGCGGGGCCTAGCGATGACGCCTGCTGGGGTGAGGCGCCAGTTTCGGCCGCGGGGATGGCCAAACGGGACACTAAATACAAGGCTATTATGCTCCTGAGACAGAGGACAATCCAGCGTCATCGTAGATATAGCGGCCCGGGAGCGATTCCCGGTATTATTGTTAGCGTTGGCACCACTGCGGGAGTGGCGGAACTGGCAGACGCGCAAGACTTAGGAACAAAATCCCGCGTGCTCAGAACAAACGACTTGCAAGAAAAATAACCAGTTAACTCACCGGACTCAACCGGACTTTATAGGGCTTCGCGCGGCGAATACTCACAGTTAATGCACAGCGGTCAGCCGCCGTCGCGTTTATTGATAGCATCCTATCGCCTCTTCCCTTCAGGATTCTCGTTTGGAATGAATTCCTGTAATATTCCGGTCTTACCTAGACCGTAACCAACAAATTTGCGATATTTCAGTAGGCCTATTCCCGTCTGTCGAAGATGGGCCTTGCTGCTAAGGATCCGGCGAATAGATCCTGAGGACCTTACATGACTCCGGAACAATGGGACCGAGTGAAGGAAGTATTTGGCAGCGCGCTCAACCGGTCGCCGGAAGCACGAGCGGAATTTCTGGCGGCAGCGTGCGGAGGAGACGAGGTCCTCCTCACAGAAGCCAATCGCCTCTTAGCCGCCCATGAAAGTGCTGGCGGATTTCTCAGTTCACCATTCTGGAACAACCTGCCAGCGGGAGTTCGTAGTATTCCCATCGAGCGAAACACAGCCGAAAACTCCGCGGTGACGACGGTTTTGAGGGTCACACCGCCAAGCGCGGGTGAGATATTCGCCGGCCGTTACGAGATCAAACCCGTGCAATGTCAGAAGTGTGACGCCACGTTAACGCCGGGGGCACGTTTTTGCTCGACCTGCGGGGCTCGCATCGAAACGTTGCAGGAGACAGTCGGCGATCCGCTACGCGAAGCTCTCGAAAATGCGTTAGGTTTCCAATACCGGATCGAACGATTGCTGGGTCGCGGTGGGATGGGCGCAGTGTACCTGGCGCACGAAATGGCGCTCGACCGCGACGTCGCCATCAAGGTGCTGCCTCCTGAACAGGCAGGCGCGCCGCAGTTGCGGGAGCGATTCCGGCGTGAGGCGCGCACGGTCGCTCGACTCAATCACCCGAACATTGTGCCCCTGTATACGTTCGGTGAGTTCAACGGTCTTATGTATTTCGTTATGGGCTACATAACTGGCGAGTCTCTCGCCTCGCAACTGCGGCGAAGCGGACCGCTCGCCTCCGACGAAGCCCGCACACTACTTGCGGACCTGGCGGACGCTCTGGCGTACGCGCACCGTCACGGCGTCATTCACCGCGACATCAAGCCCGATAACATCCTGCTCGATGTGGATTCCGGCTCCCCGCGCCTGACGGATTTTGGAATCGCGAAGGCTACTCTCACTGACACACTGCTCACAACGGCTGGCCAGTTGATAGGCACACCGGCCTACATGTCTCCGGAACAGGTGCTTGGCCGCGAGGACCTCGACGCGCGCTCGGACATTTATTCACTCGGAATTACTGCGTATGAAATGGTCTCGGGCCGCCTTCCGTTCGACGCAAAGACTCCCATGGAGGCGGTGACGCAGCGCCTTACCCAGGAGCCACGACCGCTTCGCGCCATTGCACCGAATGTGGACGACGATCTCATCGTCGCGATCCAGCGGTGTCTTCAAAAGGACCCCGCAAACCGGTGGCCCGACGCAAAGAGCCTGCGATTCGCGCTCGTTCCGTTGGACGATGAAACCGATTCCCTCGCTGTGAGGCTCCTCCGCCTCAGTAGCTTCGGGTTTTTATTGCTCGGACCTGCCTCCGTATCCACCACGATCTTCGGGCGCTTCAATTCCGGTCCCGTCGAAATCGCGGCGTATATCCTTACGTCTTTCCTAATGGCGTTACTCGTTGTAGGTTTTGCAGCCGCTGCGGTATTGCGACGCCAGCGATCTGCCATTCGCGCAATTTTTCAAACCGCTCTTCGGCAGCCGCGCGGATGGAAATTCTGGTGTCCGAGAAGGTTTCGGCGAGTGGGCGATGTGTGGGATCGCCTCCCGGCGCAGATGCGCCGAGTTCGTTTGCATTTCGCGCTTCTTTTTGGCTTTCAATTCGCCATTTTCATTCCCCTGTACCTTGGGCTTCTTTTGTCGGAGCGCCTGTCCGCGGTGGAGTTCACCCTGATCACCATCAATTTGGCCATAGTTTCGCTCGTCTTCCTTGAGCGTCATCGCGTCACGAAGCGGCTTGCAGCGACGCTTGAAATCAGCCCGACCGAAGCATCCAAAATCATGAGTACACCGAGCTGGCGGACTGCTGCGTGGCAACGTGGCCCTGCGGCGTCGTTGATCCGCCGTGCCACCTCGGCGCCGACAACGAAGTTCTTTCATACCGACTCGTAAGTTGCTCCGTCCCTACGCCCTCCAACCCTTTTTCAAGACGCCCAACCCTGTTTCAAGAAGCGAAAAGCATGAGACGTTAACGCCGCTTGCGATCTGAATGCCTATTTACAAATCGTGATAATACGGTTGTCCTTGCGAAAGAAACGAAAAAAGGTGCATAGGCACTTGCGCTACTCTCTTTGCGTTACGGAATAAACGAATTAAACGAAATAAGCCTCCGACGTGCTCCAACGACCCTGCGTCTGCGTTTTAATGCGCTTGTTCTCGAATCAAGTGCGTTGGTTTTAGCTGTTTGGAATGAAGGGTTTGCGCGGCGTTGTGAAGGAACTGTGTATAATATCGTTGACTCCTGTGCGGGAGTGGCGGAACTGGCAGACGCGCAAGACTTAGGATATTGCGGCAAGGCGGTTTTCCACTGGACTTACACGCTAAGTGATTGATTCTCCGTGGTACTAGGCGGCCTAGCTGGGGGATTCGGGGCTGGAAGCATAAGCCCACAGTACAGCACACACGGCGTATCCTGTTAAGTACGTGCCTACAGCGATTACACGTGGCGATGACTAGGCCGCTGGCGTGCCCAGCGGCGGCCACAAGGCCCTAGAAGGGCGCGTCATCTTCCCCAGCGGGCAAGCGCCACATGGAACGGCCTGTGCCTGCTTCCTGATAGATTGATTTGTTGTCGATGCCAAGACCCAGCGCGGTGCAGGCGTTGCGAAGCGTGCCTTGCGAATGCCCAGCCTTGGATGCGGCGGCCTTCACGTCGTTCGCGTAGCGCGGTCCTTCGCTGAGGAATTCCCTAAGCCATTCAGAAGCGTCGTAAGTTTTCGGCGCGGATTTCGCAAGGGCTTGGTCCACTGTTTTGGTCGCCTTCCCCGTCCAGCGCACGACGCCCATGCTGGCAGTGGTTGGGCCGCCTTGCTTTTTCGCGGGGATGGTGATGTCCTTTCCTTCAATCACGTAGGACCAGCCGACCTTTTTTTCTTCCGGGACAAGATTGTTTTTGATACAGGCGAAGATTCGCTTCTTACCGGATTCGTCGTCGGTATCCTTCAAGCACGCCCACGCGGTACGCGGTACGGCCGTCAGTGCTGTGCTGCCCGAAATGCGGTGGATGGAATCCTGCTCAAAGTTTTTGTTGAAGTGGTCCACGGTCAAAATCGTGACGCCTGTGGTTTCCGCTAGATTCCTGAGCTGGCCAAGCACCTGTCGCATGTCTTGGTCATTCTGCTTGCGCTTGTCGCCCAGATATCCGGTAAGTGGGTCGAAGATTATCAGGCCGACTTCCGGGTGCTTTTCCAATTCGGCGCGGATGAAATGCACATCCTTGTCGAGCGCCAACAGGCGGTCTTCGCGTTTCTTGTCTTTGTGTTGAAGCGTGTCCAGAATATAGCGGACGCGTTTGATATCAGCGCCCGCCGCAATCAGGCCCGGCGTCACGGTGTGGGACGTGGATTCTTCTCCGACAGCCATCCAAACCGTACAGGGATTGTTCTTGTTTTCGCAATCGGGCCAGCGACCGCCAGTAGTGACCGCCGCGACGATGTAGCGAAGCACGGTCGATTTGCCCACGTCCGGATTGCCAGCAAGTACGGACAGCGCACCTTTGGGGATGCGATATTCCCAAAGCCATTCGACGATTTCTGGTGTGTCATCTTCGGCGTTGCGAAATCCTAGTGTCCATTCTTCGATGGGTGCGCCCGGTTTTGGCATCTGGTTCTGAACGATGTCGTCTAGTGCTGTGACAGAAAAATCAGCGCCAAGCGTGTCCATCATTTCGCACATATCCTTAGTGTCGCCCGGATAGTTCACGCGGGCCGCCTGCGCTGGAAGAATCGCGGCCAGCTTGTCGCGGCATTTCCGCCCAGCATCGTCATTATCCAGCATAAGGAAAAGGCGCTGCCAGCCCGCTAGAATCTTCAGGATTTCGGGCGCGATATCTGGGGTGCCCGATGACCCCACAGCAAGCGCGTTGTACCCCAATTCCCAAAGGCACATAGCGTCCCATTGGCCTTCAACGATGAATAGCTGGGATGCAAGCGCGGCGGGCGATGCTATGGTGTGCTGGCCGGAAAACTTCACCGCCGACAATTGCTTCATGCCGAATAAAACGTCCTGCCGTCGCGCTGGACCATCTTGAATGTATTTCGTTTTCCCTTCTGCGATGCTGGCGGCGGGGTCAAACCATTTCACACAAGCCACCTGCCACGACAGGCCGGGGATGCGGCGCGGAATGTTTTTGTTCTTTCCTAGCTGCACCGTGGTTTCCGTTTCTTCTGGCAGCATGTAGGCGAAACCGACCAGCGTGCGGCCCTTGTGTACCAGTTCGCGGAAATCAAACGCGCGAAGCGTGTCAAGCTTCGGCATGTATCCCCGGCCTTCGCGCATCTTGACAATCAGCGCATAGGTGGATTCTGAAAGGCGTTGCCAGCGGTCCCACGGCGCGGCAATCCAGCCTTTAGGCTTCGCGGCGGGTGCGGGGCTGGACGTGCCGGTGCGCCCGGACAGTTTCGCGGTGATGGCCTTTAGGATGGCCGCCTGTTCGCAATGCTGGCTTTGACAGGTGAAGACGACTTCCTGTTTGGTGCCGCGCTGAATCGAAAGGCTAGGCGTGTGGTCGTCGTGCGCCGGGCAAAGGGCAATCCATCCCGCGCCCCGTGGCTTGGCCTTCAAAACGTCGATGACTTCCAGAAGCTTTAGCATGTTGGCAACCTCACTGGTGTAACAGATAAGCGTTATAAACTATCACAAGCGCAGTGGCGGTCGCAAGTTAATACATACCGATAGCATCCTAGCAAGCGTCATCCGTGAGAGGCTCGCCAGCCAACGCATGCTACTGTCTTCTCACACTTGTTATTAAAGGGTTGTTAGGAAGTATATGAGAATCAGTGGCTTGCAGACGCTTGTTAACTTGCTACTGTGGCAGTAAGGCAAGCGTCCTTTAGCAAGCGTCCCGGTAACACGCGCCCGGCATGTGCAGCGATGACACTTTCCGAATTAACGCGCGAATATCCGGCGTACAGAATCATAGGCCGTGGTCTTTTCGCCGTAGTGTGTGGCAGCGCGTCAAGAATCACTTTGGTTGAGTCGATTGACACAGCGCGTGAAGTAAAGCACATGAACTGCGGACACGGATGCAATCGGTACGATAGCCCACACGTAGGATATCGCCTAGCAGCGCCACAGCAAACGATGACAGCGCCAACACGCGGCGCACGGGCGCTAGGCTGGGGCGAATGATGGCCGGGGAAAACAAACCGCGTGAATCGCTGGCCGCCTTGCGCCGCCGCGCCCGCATCTGGGCAGGCTGGGAACCCGCCGAAGCAGTCCGCGCGGAAGGACAGGAAACGGACCAGTCCGCGCGAGAAGAATCCGAAGACAGCAAGGATAGAAAGCCAGTAAGCAGGTAAGCCAATCAGGGCAGCAAGCCGGGGAAGCCCGAATGCTGGCGGCCTGCCTGATAGCCCTGCCAGAAGCCTTGACACAGCCACCCTGAGCCATTCTAAGCCTTCCAAAGCCTATCCAAACAGCGCCGAAGTGTGCCCTACATGGCCCGATTGTGGGCCAATCATGGGCGAATCCAGCGCCCAGCAAGTACTACTGGCCCGCGTAAGTATGTATTGAGACATCATATAACCTGTGTGTTATCAAGGGGGTATGGGGAGGGAGCGTCCAAGTACCAGCGCGACAAAAACCGTTCGCCAAGTGAAAACGAAGTGAACGCGGTTCAATGCCGACTCATTTCTTATCTGGACACGCGTATTTCCGTGGACTTTCCGGACGAATCGGCGGCCTTTAGGCGAGATGGTCCACAGTTTCCGATGGATTGTTACCCCGTAACACAGCTCTGGGAATAACGGAGGGATGGAATATGAAAAAGAAATTGACAGTACACGACATGCTGACCGCCGCCCGGCAGCACGCGCACGGCATAACTTTGGACAATATCAAGACGTTTTATTTGCCCGAAGTATCGCGGCAAACCATCTGGCGGGCCGTGCGCGAAGTCCGCGCCACCGAAGCCCGTCTCAAGTTAGCGACCAGCGGCAAGCATCCGGGCTTGCTGACCCTTGGGGAAACCATCCTAGCCCTACAGATTTTGGACCAACCCAAAGAAGAAACGGAGGCCGCTGGTGCCAGCCCACAGAATCAGTGACGAATTGCACGACCTACGCGGCACCGTGTCCAAGGCAAACGAAGCGCCCGCCGTGATATCCGGGCGGCCACGGGTGCCGCGCCATTTGTCCAAAGAAGAAAAAGTCGAGTTCCGGGCTTTTTGCCGACAGCTTGAATCGCGCCGTTCCTTGACTCCGGCAGATGGCCCGCTAATCGAATTGGCCGCAATCCTTCGCGTCCGCCAGCGTGAAGCAGCCCAGAAAGTCAAGGAAGACGGACTCATCGTGAAGTATCCACGGCTCGACTCAAACGGGCAAACCCAGATGGTGTCAAAGCGCAACTTGTATCTGGATATCGCGGAAACATCCGAGTCGAAACTGCAAAGCCTTTTGGACAGGCTGGGATTTACACCAATCAATCGCCCGAAGGTCCAGCCGACTAAGGAAAAGCAACAGGAAGGAATCGTGTTCAATGATTAACAACACAATCCCGACGGAGGCGTGGGAAATAACGCTGGACTATCGGACGTTTGTCGAAACCGTGCTGGACGCGAAGGTATCACTACGGCCAGGTGCGGTGTACATGCTGGCGACGGAAATCAAGCGGGACCCGTTGATTGAAGCCCGGCACCACGCGCTATCACAGGCATGGTGGGCAACGAATCCCTTCGCGGATTTGGATGTAGGCGATGAACCGGACCCAAATGCGCCGGATATCAAGGTTGAATTTCCTGACCACTATCAGATGGTGGCCGAAGGATTGACTCGCGAAGAGCGGCAACTGTTGCGGAAAAAGTACGAGGAGAAATAAGCCATGCCAATGCAAGCACCCATCGCGTGTACGCATCCGGGCTGCAAGGAACAAGCCCTGCACCGGTCGCATTACTGCAAAAACCACCAAACGAAAGATAGCGGCGACAATCGCCAAAGTGACAGGCAGCGATACCGCGACCAGCCGTGGCGGGCGCTGTACAACGCCCCAGCATGGCGGGTGCACCTTCGGCCCTTCATCTTGGCCCGCGACCCGCTGTGCAAGCTTCAGATAACAGAACTTTGCAAGCAGCACGGCGGCGACGGCACCACAGTGGCCGACCACATCCGAGACCACAAAGGTGACCCCGCCTTATTCTTCGACCCGAAAAATCTACGCGGGGTGTGCAAGCCATGTCACGACAAAAAGACGGGCGGCACCCGCGATGGCGGAAGGCTTCACAAATGGTTCTGCCTGATTGCACAAGGCGTCTGCAACTGCCCTGTGGCCGATACGCGCGAGCCTTACGAAATTGAACCGCGCCCGTAACGCGCGAAACATTTATTAGGCAAGGCCCGGCACGATTGGGCCGCCAGAAGGAGCCGCCTCACATGAGAATCAAATACGTCAACAACAATAGTGAAGACCACGTCGAAAGAAATCTCGGCAAATCCTTAATCCGGGCCGGGCTTGCTGTCGCTGTGGGTCCAGAAGATGCCGAAGAATCCACCAGCCGTTTGCCGAAGTACCAGCCCGCCGCCGTGGTTGAACCAGAGTGGGAAGTCACAGTTCACAATGGCCACCAAGGTGGGAAGACGCTTTGCATACGGATGACACTGCCGAATTTAGTCTTGGATTACTTCGGCCCGCCCGATGCAGCGAACAGTCGCCGTGAATGGGACGGCGGGTGCCGCTGGCTGAACGGTTTTGGCCGCGCCGTGCCTGAAGAAATTGTCAAGCTTTACAAACGCCAATACAAAGACAATCCCAGCCTTCGCGGTAGCGGATGGGCATTGCCCGCTGGTGTTTCCACAGGCCCGAGCAATGAATCACAGGCCGCCGTACAGAAACAAATGGACGACAGAGAAGTGGCCGTAAGCCATGAACTGTCCAAGGTCGTCGGCTAGTGGCCATCGCCGACCCGCCCAAACCGTTGCCGTTTCGCGGCCACAAGTACGGGCGCGTGCTGGCGACGATAGACATTTACCTGATTACCCGAAAGAAGGAAACGATTCTTGGCCGCATCGTGAAGAACGACGCAGACCGGGAAGCGATTGGCAAGAAAAATCAGATACACAGTTTTTGAGGAAAGGAGGACAGATGAGCAAAAGGAAACAGAATCCCGCGCTGATTGTGGCGAACGCCTTAATCAACGCACAACTGCGGGACCTGCGGGCACAGGCAGTCGAATTGAACCGCGTTAAAAGCGTGGCCGCATCCGCGTATCAGGTGATTGAACTGGCGATGGCAGAGCCGCCAACGTCGGGAATTGCAAAGCACCTGGTGCATGTCGCGGCGGTCGCGTTAAGCACTATTGAAGAGTAAACGGAATTCCCTGCCTGTGGACGAATAGTGCGCGGGTCCGATGCAGGAATAGCGAAGGGCTGGCCGCGCGGGGGACCCATACCGAAAGTGGGACCAACGCCTCCTTAGTACTACTCTGGCCCTTCGCTGACATTTATTAAGGACTCGTCATGATTTGGTATCAAAAAGGAATCGGCATAGGTGATGAAGCAGTCGAAATCCGCGACGGAAAGCTTACAAATCGCGGGATAGGGACGGCTATGCGTCTGCTTAGAATCAAAGCGAAAAAGTCATCACCATTGACATTCAACGCCGAAACACAGTTGCGGGAATTACTAGCGGATGGCCGCCAAGCACAGATGCCGCCGCCCAAACACGCTACGGATACAAGCAGGGACACAGTTGTAAAAACTGAATTGAGGAAATCAAATGGACAAGAATTTCAGGGCAGCACAAGGCCGTCAAGTACGGCAAGGCTTTGCAGAACTTCGGGCGACGGGCGACGAATTTGCGCTGGTCGGATACGCGGCCACGTATAACAACTGGTCGAAAAATCTCGGCGGGTTCCGCGAGCTTATTAAGCCCGGCGCGTTCGCCCGGACGGTTCGTGAAAAGGCCGATGTCAAGGCGCTGTTCAATCACGCGCCCGACAATATCCTTGGCCGCACGAAATCCGGCACGCTGGTATTGACGGACACTCCGCGCGGACTGCAATTCCGTTGCCAGCTTGACAAGAATTCGCAATATCACAAAGACATTTACGCGGCCGTCCAGCGTGGCGACATCGACGAATGTTCTTTCGCCTTCACCATCCCCACGGGCGGCCAGTCGTGGTCAGATGGCAAAGATATGGAAACCGGGGACCCTATTGCCCTTCGCACCCTGACGGATGTGGATTTGATTGACGTCAGCGTGGTCACATACCCGGCCTACAACGAAACCGATGCACAAGCCCGCGCCTCCGCTGCCCGCAGGGAAGGGCGTCAAATTCAAATCACCCACGGATTGAAAGAAGCGGTCGCATTTCTTCGGAAGGCCGCCCGTGCGATGGTCACACCGCAAGTCCGCGCCGAATCCAGCCCGATTGATTTTGCATCGCACATGGAACGCTGCCACCAGTACGCGGAATTGTGTTCAAGCTTCGCGGAACAGGCCAGTGATTGCATGGACGATGAAGATGACCCATGCGATGACGAAGCCACACGCGCGGCCTTCAGAATGGCCAAAGCAGGTGCGCAAATCGCGTGCGAACAATTTGCTACCGCACGTCTCTTGCACGCCAAGTGGTCCGACGCACGGAAAAAGAAGTGAGTCCAGCACACATCGCACGGTTGGAAAGAGAATTAGCGGCGCTCGCGAAACGAGTTGCCGAACTTGAAAAGCAGGTGAAGGAGAAAACGCAATGAGAATGCCGAATAATTCAGATGACCTCGCAATCGTTAGCCCGGAAGTCAGGAATCCTTCCGCGCCCATACCACAATCAGGGTCGCCATCCTACATAAAGCCGGGCACGGGCGGGAAGATGGTCTTAACAGCGGATGGCCGCACTATCGGACCTATCGGCGGCGAACTGCTTAGACACGCGCTGCTTCGTGGCGGGCAAATCGTTGGTGAAAGGCCAGTTGAAACCTTCCAGAGGAAATCTCAGAACGGTTTGAACATCGAATAAAGTCCCCGAAACATCCCGGCGTAAGATTGGCGGCCATGCCTTTGTCGATAGAACGGGGCTTCGCCCTGTCGATAGAACAATCGCGGACCGCCGTGTCGTAAATCCCCGACGCAGGTAACACCTTGTCAATCGCGTTTGACGTGATTTCTGATTTCTGGGAGGAACCTTTGGCCTTGGCGTTCACTCAAAGTAAAGCCGACGAAGCATTTTCGTCGATGGAAGACTTCGGCGCACGGTACGAGCGCATAATCGCGCGACTCAAAGAATTGTCCATAAACCTTAGCGCGTATATGTGGGAAATCGGGGACCTACTTTTGGAAGCAGACTGCGATTTCAACCCGCAACATCTGGGCATCCCTGCTTACATGCTAATCGGCAACCACCCGCCGAACTTCTGGAAACAGATGTCGGACTGCATCGGGCTTTCCGTCGCTTCGCTGAAACTGTATGCGAACGTCGCCCGCGCCTTCCCACATGAGAAACGCGTCGCGGAATTGACTTGGTCGCATCATTTGGCGGCCCACATCTACGTTGACCGCGACAAGTATCTGCGGAAATGCGTCGATGCTGGCATGGAAGAATACGGCAAGCCGCACACAATCCGCTGGCTCGAAAAATATATTGAAGAACAGGAAAACTGCGTCCAGATGGCGGCGGAACCTTGCCGCTCCGTGACCATCGACCTGCCGCTGTCCATGATGAAGAAATTCAGCGACCTTGCGAAGCATAAGTTCCACAAGCCTGTCAAAGAAATCGTCATGGAAGCAGTGCAACCGGCACTAGAAGCGTATCTCGCAAAGATGGCTCACGAAATCAGCATGTGGTTGTACGAGTGGCACGACGGGGAAACTTGGCCCTTCGGTTATGAAGCCAAAAAGAAATTGGCTGAGGGAAGTTGGAAGAAACGCGCCGATATGAAACCGATTGTAACCATCCGCCGAATCGCATGAGAGTCCCGAAACGCAACGCGGGCTTAATCACCAAGGCCCTGAAGCTCGGCATCTTCGCCAAAGGCCCGCGCGAATGGGCGCGAATCAACCGCGAGAAGAAAATCGGTTTCTTCGACCCAGTAGTTCAAGCGAAGGGTGGCAGGAAGGGTGGCGCGTCCAGAAGCCCGGCCAAGATTGCAGCCCATCGCAAGGTCATGAACGACCTGTGGGACGACCTGGTGTTCCGCGAAATGAAACGTTGGATAAATACCCCGTACAGCCCTTGGCCGAATCTCAGCGCGGCGCAAATGACGGAGCGAAGCGACAAAGCCCTACACGTTCGTTGGCACGTCCAGCGCGGTGTCCGTAGCGAATCCTGTCCGCTGTGCAATTACTGAAAAACCCCTCGGCTAGTTGTTCAGAAATTATTTTGCGTTAATGGAGACTGTTTCCGGATTGGAGACCCCACCCGGAATCTGCCTCGTCGTATACTGTACATCGAAATCGCACGGCTTCGCCGCTTTCTGAAACACGAAGTATCCGACCAAGTTCCCCGGAACAGTGAATTGTTGGCTTAACTGCCCTGTCCCCATCTGCTCGCCTCCATCATAGTAGTGACAATCGACGCGGGACCCAGCTGGAACCATCTTGTAATAGATGTACAGCGGAATTCCTGAATTGTTTAGGAACGTAATCGGGTGCGGACTCTTCGGCGGAGGCGCGGGCTTCGGAGGCGGCTGCGGAGGCACATTCTCTGCCAGCGTGTACATCACTGGACTGCTTTGAGCACCTTTCTTCGCCCAAGTCTCTGTCGTTGAGTCCCATCCCGCGAGCGCTTGTATAGTCCACTTCCACTCAATCAGTGGGCCATTGCGAGGTGAGCCCCACTCACAAATTCCATGATTTTTATCATCGCGATTGCCACAGCGGGCTGGTGGAGGAGGTACGAATTTCTCGCTGCAATTGCGAGAATAGTGCAGGACGGGAATGAAGCCCGGCGCACTGTGACCTGGCTGACCATGCGCCTGTCCAGCGGTTCTTGATACTTCTGCGCGCGCTGCATTCCATGAGACTTTGTCGCTTGTTGGGAACCACATCGGAATGTTCTTGGTCGTTGGGACCATAATCCCGCGGAGGCTATCTTGACGAATTCCGCATTCTTCTTCGTTACAAAGAAGAGCGGGGAAGACCGATACGTATGGGTTGTATCTCGACTCGCCGCTGTTCGCGGCAGGTTGTTCCGCTGAACTGCATATCCTTTGGTCTTTCACCCAAAGGCGAAGCATGTAGTATTCGGCCCCCGGTACCGTTGTCCATCTGTATTCCGTCCACGTGGGTTCGGGTCCGCTTGGTTTTTCACCAATTGGAACCCCAAGCTGACCAAGTGCGTAGAACGGACAGAACAGCGAAACCAGCCCCAGTACACCTAGATGCCTTAGCAAGTGCCTACCGCCGACCACGTACCATCAGGCTCGCAACGCAGAAGCGAGTGGTTGTCGCAAACCGTCGCGCCCACTGAGTATGGATTGCCATTCCAGTAGCACACGACAGGAGATGGTTCAGATGGAGATGAATGCGGGGAATTGATAGCAGAAGTGCGCTTTGTGGGGTCCACTGGCGTAACTTTCTTGGTTTGGTCGGACATGTCCATTACCTCACCAGCTTGATATCACGCCCGAATACAGTAAGCAATTGCTAAACGCCTTACCCGTAGGGCGGACCGGAGCCTTCGCGCTTCCGGCCCTTTTTCTTTTGGGTGATTCAAGGCATACTTATCGCCTCAGCTATGTCACTAGTTCAGTTCCTCGAATATCTCCACCTATTTGTATTCCTTGTTGGTATTGTCGGCATCATTCTTGCCGTTGTCGCGGTTGCGCGAGGTATCGCGCCCGTACTATGGAGGCTAGGAAGTGGTCTGGCGAATAGAAAGATTGCTCTCTTCGCCAAAGGCGAAAACCTTCCCAGTCTGAGGAATCTGCTTCTTGATTCCAAGCTCATACGCGGCAAAAACATCATAGAAGTCACCAGTCCCGGCGACATCGGTAGGGCTAATACCGCGACTGTGTACATCGTCTTTTGGCACGACTGGGAAGACGACATTGATGCCATTTTGGACCAGAAGCCTGACTCATGTGCGTTGATAGTTTATTCGCCATACGATTTGGCGAAGATACCCTCGGCGCAAATGAAAAAGTTGGATGGGAAAAGACACACTGCCGTAACCAATTTTCGAGGCCGTCTGCTCAACGACATTATTACGTCCATGATAACCACGACTGACTAAGAGTGGCGGTTCGCCCAGATGACTGTCACTGAAGCCTTCGATACTTTCAAGAGTGAGCTTGAGCTGCCTGACAGTAAGCAAGTGCAGGCTTCAAATGCTCAGAAAGATATTCGCGCTCGGCTCGCTAATCATCTATACGCGCCTGATTCTTTGCTTACAGGCTCTTACGCCCGGCACACCAAGATATATCCTCTGGATGACATCGACATTCTTTTGATACGAAACACACAGAAGGTGGCCGTATCAACCGATGGTAGCGGTATTTCGCCCAATCAAGCTCTCGACGAAGTCGCTGAAGCGATTCGCAAAGCCTATCTCCAGACGGCAACCGTAAAGAAGCAGTCCCGTTCGGTTAACGCTCAAATCAAGGGACTCGACTTCGGCTTCGATATTATCCCCGCATGGCTGCGAAATCCGGACGGCTACTGGATTCCCGATACGGACAGCAATTCGTGGCTTCCTACAAACCCTGAATGGCACGCAGAACTGATGACAACGGCAAACGCGAATCTCCAACAGCGACTGAAGCCTGTCATCAAAATGGTGAAACACTGGAACCGAAACAACCTTGAGTTGCTACGCTCGTTTCATATCGAACTAATTTGCAAGGATATCTTCGCCACATGGCAACTGCCCAATTACCCCGTGGGCGTCGCGGCTGTGCTGGCGAAGATGGGACCGTATATTGGCCAACAAATGATGGACCCGGCTTATGGCTCTTGCCGAGTCGACAAGCCATTGTCCACGGAAGACCGCGACAAGCTCATTCAGCGTGTCAATGGTGATGGTGGAAGGGCCATTGAAGCCTTGCAACTAGAAATTGCTGGCTCCCACGCCGCTGCAATCGAAAAATGGAAATACATATTTATTAGTGGATTTCCGAAGTGAGTGCAGATTTAGCGTCGCGGCCCAGTCATGACGCCTTACGCATCAGAGGGCGGTCTAACTTTTCACTGAGCAGTGCATGAATCCGCTTTAGAATCATGAGAAGCGTCAAAATAAAATGGGCTGTTAAGTAGACAAGCACCGCTGTAAGCCCAATTTCTATGCGGTCGGAATTGATTGTGCCGTCTGCCTTTACCCTCATTACGGCGAACAATGCAACAACCACAACGGAGACCGATATCAAGACAGAGAAGGAAATGTTGTCGTGAAGCTGACGAATGAACTCTGTTTTCAATTTCGCAAGAGCATTTGGTTGAACGCTGTCAGTAGAAAACGTATACACAAGAATCAAGAGATTTAAGAGCAGCCCAGCAAATATGGAAAAGGCAGCCAGCAATGCGTTCAGAGCATTCACAGAAAAATTCCATTTGAAACGAAGCCCGACTAAGGACAACGCCAATGGCAGCCCGAAAAATAACAACATGTCTCCGATACTGAGCTTGCGCGTGGAGTGGTCCCGTAGAGTACGCACGTGGTTGACTATAATCGGCCAAACGTTAATTTTGCTCATTCTGGTATTCCGATTTGCTTCTTGATTTTATTGACCAGGGCCTCCGCTCGCTCATGTATGGCCTGAAATTTAGGATGACCTGTATTTCCATCCAAGGTTATGTCAGAGATGTCGTGATATGACCTCAACTTCTTAAGTTGTGCCAAATCCACTGTGCGCCTGCTTCCTCCAACTCGAGACGTCACCTTGATATCTTGATATTTAAAATTGTTTTCGTCCAGTGCTATCAAAGTGCCCAATGGTTTCTGACCCGAGAAAAACTGACGCAGGCGATTGTGAATCGGAAGAGAAGAACCGCGTTTGGCGTGAACAACAATCTCCATGTATCCCGGCTTTTCCTGATGACCAGTATCAAAGGCATCCGTAATATCTTTCGTGATGTTAAGGCTTATGAATCGAATCTTTTCGATGGCCCCTTTCTGATATTTTTCGACTTCCTTTTCCTCAACAAGAGGCAGAAACCGCAGAACGCAGTCGTCAAAGTCTTGGTCGAATTTGGTGGTCAACATCTGATACAAAAGTTGCCGTATGCCTAAATTGGCTGTTCTCTGTAGAACAATTATTCCTTCATCAGTGCCGTCTGGTATCTCCGCCATAAAATAAAAAGGAAACATAACGGCTTCGGTGTTTTTTCTCTTGTGAACTACCTTTTCGCTCTCAACATCGAACAAATCACTCTCATAGCCATATTCGCCGGTCTCTATAACACCGTAGATACGCCGGGCATCTTTATCTATTTTAACTTTCATGGCGCGAACGATTTGTTGGGCTGCTTTGTCTCGGGACGCTTTTTTGGCAAGTTGTGTAAAAAACTTCACAAGAACATCTAGCAGGTCGGAACCCTCCGAGAAATTGGAAACCTGCTCATATTCCTTCTCTTCCAAGTTCCACACTTTGATTGCGTAGGCTGCAAGCGCAAATGTTCTGGCCATCGTGAAGTCACTGTACCACTACCTCATTATTTACAACATACTTCGCCTTCCAAAATGTGGTCTTCTATGCAATGCGGACAGTTCGAGGGGTCCCGCAGGACTTGACTAGCCTATAAACCTAACTTGGTTGAGGCGGTGTGAATCAGTGCGGTCAGGAATGGGAGGTGCGGGGCCAGCTTAGTCGCCACGTCGCCAGCCTTACCTGCAAGGTCTAACACTGTACTGCCCCACTCCTTTATAGTTTTCCAGTTGCGATGTTGTTCGGGTTTTCCTGTTTCTGAAGCAATAATTTCTATCCCTTTGAGGGCGTCAAGTCTTTGCCTTCCCGTCAGGTCCAAACTCTGGTTGAGCAGGTCGGCAATTTCCTTCAGGCTGGCTCCTGTATCGCCTATCTGTCCAATGTTCTGAATTGCGTTGTCCGTTGCGATTACCTGCTTTTCGATGGTAACTGGCCCGTGAAAAATCTGCTGCACGCCGCTGACCCGCTTCTGCCGAGTCTTGCTGTTTGCTACTTCAACGTGCACCCCGAACGTCGCTATTTCATCTATAGCTCCGTAAATGGAGTTGTCGGCTTCTGCACAGCCCCTTTCAAATTGCTCTTTGTCCTCTGGGCTGACACCGTCTGACCTCGGCACAGGTCCCCGGTAGTTGAAAGGACGTACTCGGAGAACTGCTTGCCCCCGAAACCGTATGTCACGAAATCTAATGAAATGTGGGGAATCCGGGCGTATGAATCTTTGAAACAGGCTCATGGTGGAGTCTTGCCACAATTTGAAGTCGGGATGTCGGTAGTCAAAGGTCCGGACCTGCTTGAGCTTGTTTCGCTGTTCAGTGAACAGTTCAATGGCGAGTTCTATTGCTTCTTGGTTCATAAAAGTATTTTTTGGTGCGGGAGACAGGGGTCGAACCTGCACGGCCTTTCGGCCAATAGCTCCTAAGGCTATCGCGGCTGCCAGTTACGCCACTCCCGCACAAAATCTATTCTACATCGGGGTCCAGTCTCGTCGCTATCTCGCGTGCTGTATTGTCCGAAAGTATTTTGTATCGTTGATGGACCGCTGCCGTCAGATGACCAGCGACCTTCATGCTTTGCGTTTCCGATAAACCCTCTTCATCCATTCGCGTGATAGCACTTCGCCGCAAATCGTGGAACATGAGCTTGCCGTCTTTTCCGCTGCCGGTCGAAATCTTCGCGGCGGTGGAAGCACGGTCAAAGCTTACGCGGAAATCACGGCACGGTGTGGACCCGCCATCGCGTGAGAAGAGGTAGTGGTCCCCGCGTTTCCCCTTCGCCATCGCTCGGAGAAGTTTTCCGGCCTGCCCTTTTGGATTGAAAAAAGTAGTCCGGGGCATTTTGTTCTTCGTGCTGCCCACCGGAAGGTTTATCCGGTTTCGTTCGAAATCTACTTGACCGACTTTCATGTAGACCAATTCAGCGCGTCGGAAGCCGAAGGTCCAAGCTATTGTGACCAATCCTTCCAGCCACGACTCGTCGTCCGGAATTTGCGCGACGAATGAAACGAAGTCCCAATAGGTGACGTGCCCTTGCCGCACGTATGGGCGCTCGTCGAACTGCTTCGGGAATTCTGGGACCTCGCGGAGCGCCTTGTTCTTTACACCGTAGCGGAGGATTGCCTTAAATACGACAAGGCATCTGTTAATCAGCGGTTCAGAATACTGGTCCTCTTTTTCCTTCGCGACGAAAACATCAATGTCGCCCGGCAGAATGCTTGCGGGATTGCGCGGGCCGAAGACTGGTTCCAAGTGCTTGGTCCAGATGCCGTTCGCCCACTCGTACGTCTGGGGCTTCCATCGTGGGCGCTGGGCTTGAAGATACAATTCCGCCAACGCCGCGACGGTGGTAGACTTCAGTCGAGCCGCGCCATGTTCTCGGGCTTCGGCCATACGGCGGTTCAAAAGCTTCTGGGCCTCATCCTTGCTGGCGGTCTTCGCGGATTCGCGGACCCGCTTGCCATCGACGAAGTATTGAAGCTGCCAGATGGGACCGCGCGGATAAATCGAACCTGAAAAGCGGTTGCGACGTTTCGGCATATATAAGGTCGCTCAGGGCAAAAAGATTGACACACACAAGACGGCACAGCGTACCATAAGTACTTTGTTTTCATCAAGTGCGATTAGGCTTAGGATCTTGTGGCCGAAAGGCCGTGAAGGTTCAAATCCTTTCTTCCGCACCATGTTTCAAGAAGAGCGGCTATGTCCAAAGGCCTGGTGGTCTTGTTGAGGCCTTTATCTGGATTAGGCAGGCGGGCGGGGGACCATCTGGGACCACTTTATGAGCATGTAGGCAGAATGCCTGTGGCTGTTCTTTCCCGCTGTAGAGCTTTTCCCCATCTAGCAGTTGTTATTTGTGTTGTTGGATTCCTGGCAGCGATTCCATCGGCCCACTCTATTCCGGCAACTTCCTGGCATGGCGTGCTGTGCGATTCGGCGGGGAGTCCCATCAGCAACGCGACCGTAAGGCTGCGTGCGACGACTGGAATCCTTGAGTTTACGGCCACGAGTTCGGCGAATGGAGAGTTTTCGTTTGCCGAAATCGCAGCCGGATCCTACGAAATTTCGGTAAACGCCGCCAGCCAGACTTGGAAAGCAGCCAATCCTCTCGTCCTGCAAGAAGGAACCGCGCTGACCGCCGGTCTCGAACTTTCCAAACAAAGCCAGACTGTGCTCCTGTTAACGACGGGAGCAGGAACTTCTAAGCAAGCAACTGGCGGTGAGCATCTCTCCAGCGGAGAAGTTTCGAGCTTGCCTCTGAACGAGCGGGACTTCAGCAAACTCCTCCTTCTGGCAGCAGGGACCATGACCGATACCAATGGCGCCGCTAATTTCACACAACAGTTTGCCGTGAATGGCCAGCGCGGTTCCGCCTCAGTCTTCGCCATGGATGGCGCCGATACGACAGACCCGGAACTTGGCGGTGCCACGTTTTCGAATTTTAACGTTGACGCCATTCAGGAGGTGCAATCGAGCTCCGGTGTAATGCCCGCGGAGATCGGCCACGGAGCGGCCGGTTTCAACAATGTAGTCACCAAGTCCGGCACAAGCGACGTGCACGGTAGCGCCTTCGAATTTGTCCGCAACGCCGCATTCGACGCGCGGAATTTTTTCGATCACGCGAGCGCTGTGGAACCCGGACGAATCCCGCCATTTGTCCGCAACGAATTTGGTGTAACAAACGGCGGTCCATTGGTTCTGCCAAAACTTTATGACGGGAAAGGCAAAACCTTCTATTTCGTTGAGTATCAAGGCTTCCGGCAAGTGCTTGGCACAACGCAGGTATTTCCAGTCCCCACAGCGGCGGAACGACAAGGAATTGATACAACCACTTTCCCAGGCGATACCTTGATCGTCCCCGTTAATCCCGCAATCGCGAGCGTCCTGGCGGGCTATCCGCTTCCCAATGAGCCCTCGGGGCCTTACGGAGATCGCACGTATGCAACCTCTTCAAAGGTAGCGACGAATACGGACCAGTTTTCCGTAAGAATCGATCAACGCCTTTCGGACAAAGCCATGCTTTTCGGCCGGTTCAGCCTGAACCAGGTCAGTGGCCCAACGACCAATCCCGATCAGACGGCGATCGACCCCAGCTTCGGTGTAAATTTTTTCGATCATCAGCGAAGCGCGGCGCTGAGGTATACCCGAACAATCTCTCCCAACCTGGTCTCCGTTACTTCGCTCGGTTACATCCGGAGCACTCCGTTTTTCCCTTCCACCAATCACACGCAACCAGCAATTACCTTCGCGGATGGCCTCTACGAGAACTTTAACTCAGCAGACGGCTCCATCTTTGGTTCCTACGGCAACCTCTACCAATTCAAGCAGGACATGACCTACACGCATGGTTCCCACAGTTTCAAGTGGGGAGCCGAACTGCGCTTTAATCGGGACGCCACGATTTTCGGCCTGAACCCGAACGGCATCTATACGTTTGGAGGCGGGCCCGCTTATTCGCCCGTGTTTATTCCTTCGGCGAGCGGCCGGCACGACATTCAGCCCGGCCAGCTTTTGCCCGATTCGCTTACTGGATTGTTGACGGCGACGCCTTTCTCCTACTCGATCACAGCTGCCGCCAGTGTCACGCCCGTTGGAAACAAGTTTGACGAAGCCGGCGTCAGGCGCGAGGCGTACAACTTTTATTTTCAAGACACGTGGAAGGTGAATTCCCGCCTGAGCGTGAATTACGGTTTACGGTATGAGCTGAATAGTCGCATCAAAGAAGCAAAGCACCGCACATCTGTCGCCTACCCCGTCGACGCGGCTGGTAATCCAACTTCTTTTTATGCGCCAGACGCCACCCAGGTTTTCCTTTACAACCCACAGCCTGTCTATCCTCTCAATTTGAATGGCTGGGGACCGCGCGTTTCGCTCGATTATGCGGTGAACAAACACACGACTCTTCACGCCGGTGGAGCGATCACTACAATTCTCCCGAACCTTTGGCTGGAGAATTACGTCACCGGAAACTTTCCACTCGTTTTCCAACCGCTTATCACGGCGTTGCCTGATGTTCCGGTGCCGTTTCAAAATGCCGTCGTGCCAGAGATTCTTCCTCCTGTTTACACTACGGGGGGCCAACCTCTTTTTGCATCGGGCAGCGCCAACCTGCCCGCGAACATACCCATCGATCTGCAGAGATTTCAGGACGACCTTGCGGCAACTACCCCAGGCCATGAAGTGCAATTATTTTCCGTCGGCGTTATCAGCCGGCATTTTCGCAATGGATACATTGGGACGTTTACGGCGGGAATCGATCACGACTTCGGAAGCGTGAAGGTTTCGGCCGCTTATGTAGGAACAGTGGGAGTCGATCTTGCGAGCGTGGAAGCGCCCAACGGCTACGGCGGCGCTGACCCGGCGTTTGCGCCGTTCACGCAGTTCAACGCCCAGGGCCATGCGATTGGCGGATTTGGGCCGGAAATGGTGATGAATCCGTCTGCTCATTCGACTTATCATTCGCTGCAAACCAGCGCCACTGAAAACTATTCGAGAATTGGGTTGAGCTTTCAGGCTAGCTACACCCTCTCTAAATCCATCGACAACACGAGCGCCGTGCCCGGCGGAATATCGGGATTGCCCGGGGTTACGTTGCAAACCCTGCCGCAAAATCCTTTAGATCCGAGCGCCGAAAAGGGGCCCTCCACCTTCGATGTGACGCATGTTTTCACGATCAGCTTGTTTCAGTCGCTGCCGTTTGATCGTGTGAGTTTTCTTCAGCCGCTGGGGAGCAGGGTTACGAAAGGCTGGCAGTTTCTGAATATCACCACGTTGACGACCGGGCCGCCATTTACAGTTTATTCCGGAATCCAGCAAACAGGTGTGGGAGCCGGAGGGACGGATCGCCCGGACTTGGTTGCGATGCCTAACCTCTCGACGAGCCGTCCTATTCGGGAGGATTATTTTGGGCGCGGCGCAAACAACAGTTCTTTCTTTTTTATTCCGATTAACGTCCCCGGCGGAACTGGCCCGAATCAGGGGGTCTTTGGCACGCTCGGCCGCAATACTTTCCGTGGTCCCGGTTTTCACAACTTCGACATGGCCCTGATCAAGGACACCCCGTTTGGAAAAAGAGGCAACCGCGAACTGGGAATGCTCGAGTTTCGCGCGGAATTTTTCAACATATTTAACATTGTTAATTTCGGCTTGCCCTCGAACACCGTGCTTGGCAGCGGGTTCGGCGTCATCAGCCACACCGCCGGATCCTCCCGGCAAATCCAGTTCTCGCTGAAACTGATTTACTGAAGAATGTGGAGCGCGAGCAACCCAGTTTCGAGCCCTACTCGCGAAGCAGTTCAGCTTTCTTTTTCGCTTCCACCTTTAACCGTTTCGCGTTATCAAGTGTTTGGCGATTCTCCGGCCTCTTGGATGATTGCCTTTTTAAGGAGTAGGCATGGAACGCAGCATCCGTGATGTAGTGAACCTCTATAACCCTCACGACCCGCTGGAAGAAGCTTGGACAATTCCCGCGCCGTGGTATTTCGATGAGCGTATCGCGGAACTCGAGCGCGCGAGCGTTTTCAGCGCGACGTGGCAGGTTGTGGGCCGCACGGATCAAGCCCGCGAAAACGGGCAATTTTTCACGGCGGAGCTAGCGGGGGAGCCGCTCGTCGTTGCGCGCGGAGACGATGGCCAGTTGCGAGCCTTTTACAATGTGTGCCGCCATCACGCCGCCGCTGTTGTCACCGAAGCGCAAGGGTGCGCAAAACAGTTTCGCTGCCCATACCACGGCTGGACTTACGGAATCGACGGCGCGCTGAAAGGGATGGTTGAATTTGATGGCGTCTGTAATTTCGATCGCGCAAAAAATGGCCTCGTGCCAGTGCGTGTGGACACCTGGGAGAATTTTGTTTTTGTAAACCTGGACGGACGCGCCGCGCCACTCCGCGATTTCTTGGGCATAGTGCCGGAGCTTGTGGCGCCTCTCGAGCTGGCAAAAAAGCTGCACTTCTTCGACCGCCGCGTCTACACGCTCAACTGCAACTGGAAGGTCTACGTTGACAACTATCTTGATGGCGGCTATCACGTGCCGCACGCTCACAAAGGACTGAGCAGCGTCATCGAATACACCAAATACACGATCGAGAATTTTGAACGTGCTTGCTTGCAGTCCAGTCCTCTCTCGTCGGATTCGACTTCAGAAGCTGGTGTCGCCGCGACCAGGCAAGGCCGCGCGTTTTATTTGTGGCAGTATCCCAATTTCATGATCAACGCCTATGAAGGCGTGATGGACACAAACCTGGTGCTTCCGCTCGGAGTAAATCGCTGCGCGGTGGTCTTCGACTACTACTTCGCCGACACCAGCGCAGCCGCCGAAGCCCGTCACAAAGAGAGCATTGCCGTGAGCGAACAAGTGCAAGACGAAGATATGGCCATCTGCGGCGCCGTGCAGCGGGGTCTCAGCTCTCGCGCCTATATCGCCGGACGGCTGTCGGTCCGCCGAGAAGCCGGCGAGCAACTCTTCCACCGCTTGCTCCACGCCGATTTCACCAAGGCCCTGAGCCTGACCGCAGCCGCCGACTGACCGATACGCTTGACGCCGGCTCCTCTGCCAAAGCGGTTTACTCGAGAATTCGCAGCGTGAACGCTACACGATTGAATTGGCTTCCCGAAGCGCCAATCTTGTAGCCGCTAAGCTCAGTCGCATGAATTGACGCTCACCACAGCCTCGCCTATACTCTTAGTTTGCGTTGCAGGCTAAGTTCTTCCTGTCTGGCCTCATCTAAGTTCACGTGCGGCCGCCAAGCGGCCGACAAGCTTGGCTTTCAGCAAGTTACTGGGGCGCATGCCGTCCAGACGAGCGAGAATTTTCACGAAGACCCGATCGTTGCCGAATTATCTATCTAGGAGAGGATTGTTCCATGGCTGAAGCAACCTGCCGCCGCGAGCTGGACCTTGAGATTCCCGCGGAAGAAGTAACGAAAAAGATCGAGAGCGTGGCCAAGGAATTCGCTCGCGTCGCACGCGTGCCGGGATTCCGGCCGGGCAAGGCGCCCGTATCGCTCATCCGCCGTCGCTTTGCCGAGGACATCAAAGGCGAAGTCCTGCAATCGCTCGTCCCGGAACGCGTCGAAAAGGCCGTCTCGGAACAAAAGCTGACTCCGGTTTCGCAGCCGCAAGTCGAAAAGTTGGACTTTGCCGAAGGCCAGCCGCTGAAGTTTCGCGCCGTCTTTGAAGTCCTGCCGGAATTCGAGCTCGGGAATTACAAAGGTCTCGCCATCGAAATGCCCGCGATGGATATCACTGACGCGGACGTTGCGAAAACTCTCGAAGAGATGCGCGAGCGCGCTGCCGCATTTGCGCCAGTCGAGGGCCGCGCCGTCGAAAACGGCGACTACGTACAATTAAAATTGATGGGCACTCCCCTGGGTGGGGGCGAACCGCTCCAAGCCGATAGCGTGCTCTGCCACATCGGCGCGGAAGAAACGATGGAGCCCTTCAACGAAAATCTGCGCGGCGCGAATATTGGCGACCACAAGAGCTTCGAGGTCGCGTATCCTGCCGACTATCCCGATGCCAAGCTTGCCGGGAAGACGTACAACTATGCTGTCGATGTCCTCGGCATCAAGAACAAAAAGCTGCCCGAACTGAATGACGAGTTCGCGAAAGACGTAAGCGACGCCGCCACACTGGATGAACTGAAAAAGAAGGTCTCTGAAAGCCTGGAACACCAGCGCGACCACCGCCAGAAAGAATTGCAAAGAGAGAAAGTCATTACCGAGCTTGTGAAGCTGCACGAGTTTCCTGTACCAGAATCGCTGATCGAGCATCAAATGGATGTGCGATTGGAACGCGTGGTGCGCTCACTTGCCGCTCAAGGCGTCGATCCCCGCGCTGTAAACGTGGACTGGGTTACGCTGCGGAAGCGCCAGCAGGAACGCGCCACCGACGACGTGAAGGCCGAACTGATCATCGACCGCATCGCTACCGCGGAAAACATCGATGTGACCGACCAAGAAGTCGATCACGAGCTGGAGCACATGGCCAGTCATAGTGGCGAATCTGCAGAAGTCGCACGCGCTCGTTTGACAAAGCAGGGTGCGCTCGATAGGATGAAAGCGAAGTTGCGGAGTGATAAAACTCTCGACTGGCTCGCGCAGAACGCTCAGGTCAAAACCGTTGCGGTAGCAAGCGCCGCGGCGGCAGATGCAAAGTGAAACTTTCCGGCGGCTCAACCACTTAAATGAAAAATTTCGAAGAACCAGAGTATCGCGGCACAACGCTCGTTCCGATGGTGGTCGAACAGACCAGCCGCGGCGAGCGCGCCTACGACATTTACTCCCGGCTGCTCAAGGAGCACATCATTTTCATCGGTACGCCGATTGACGACCACGTCGCCAATCTGGCCACCGCGCAAATGCTCTTCCTGCAAGCCGAAGATCCGGAAAAAGACATTCAGCTGTATATCAATTCGCCGGGCGGTTCGATCACGGCAGGCTTTGCAATTTATGACACCATGCAATTTGTAAAGCCGGATGTGGTTACGACTTGCGTAGGGCAGGCAGCTTCCATCGCAGCGGTACTTCTCGCCGGCGGTTCGCCGAAAAAGCGCTTCGCGTTGCCGCATGCACGCATCCTGATTCACCAGCCGTGGATGTCCGGTCTCGGCGGCCAGGCCACGGACATCGACCTCCATGCGAAAGAGATTCTTCGCATGCGCATGGTCATCAATCAGCTGCTTTCGCAGCACAGCGGCCAGTCGGTCGAAAAAATCGAGAAAGACGTCGAGCGGGATTTCATCATGAATCCCGAACAAGCCAAGGAATATGGCATGATCGACGAGATCATTTACAAGCATCGCTAACGGGCGGATGCCGCAAGGGGCGGCGCGCGGTTACAGCGGGTTCTTAAAAGTTAGTAGCGATTCGAGTTTCTCTTTGGCTCCAGGGATAAATCGGCCTAGAATAAGGGGTAGAGACTCCGTCGAAGCCCAGCGGAGACGAGGCCTTCACACCAGTGAAAAAATTCAACCCAGACGAGCCGCTGCGCTGTTCCTTTTGCCACAAGACTCAGGAACAGGTCGAAAAGTTGATCAGCTCTCCCTCGGACTATCCGCGCGCCTACATCTGCAACGAATGCGTCGGCGTTTGCCAGACCATTCTTGAGGATGAAAAGCGTGAACAGGCCGCCGCGCCCGCTCGGAGGCTGCCGCGTCCGCCGGAGATCAAGCAATTTCTCGATGGCTACGTCATTGGGCAGGACCGCACGAAAAAGAAACTCGCTGTCGCCGTCTACAATCATTACAAGCGCATTTTCTTGAACAAGCAGCCGGGCGACGTCGAACTGAGCAAGTCCAACATTCTTTTGATTGGGCCCACCGGCACCGGCAAGACGCTTCTCGCGCAGACGCTTTCGCGCATGCTGGACGTTCCATTCGCGATCGTTGACGCGACGACGCTGACTGAAGCCGGCTACGTCGGCGAAGACGTCGAGAACATTATCTTGAAGCTGCTGCAGGCCGCCGACGGAGACGTCCAGAAGGCCCAGCAAGGCATCATCTATATCGACGAAATCGATAAAATTGCCAAGAAGGACGAGAACCCGTCGATCACGCGCGACGTGAGCGGCGAAGGCGTCCAACAGGCGCTGCTGAAGATTCTTGAAGGCACCATCGCCAACGTGCCGCCGCAAGGCGGCCGCAAGCACCCGCACCAGGAATTCACTCCTGTCGACACCACGAACATTTTGTTCGTCTGCGGAGGCGCTTTCGTCGGCCTCGAAAAAATTATCGAGAAACGCGCTGGCCGCCATTCGCTCGGTTTTCACACTGACGCCGCGCCATCGACGCCAAGCCGCCGCAACACTGAATTGCTCGAGCAAGTGCAGCCCGGCGATCTGATTCGCTATGGGCTAATCCCAGAATTTGTCGGCCGTTTGCCCGTCGCCGGCGTGATGAATGACTTGGATAAAAACGTTCTCGTCCGCATCCTGACGGAACCGAAGAACGCGCTGCTCAAGCAATACCAGCGCCTGTTCGAATTCGAAAATGTCCGTCTGCGTTTCACGGATGACGCCCTCGACACCGTCGCCGAGCTCGCCATGCAACGCAAAGTCGGCGCGCGCGGCTTGCGTATGATTCTCGAAGACCTCATGCTGGAACTGATGTATCACCTCCCGATGCAGCGCAAGGTGCGCGACTTTGTCGTCACCGCGGAAATGGTCCGCAGCCGGGAAATTAACTGGAGTTTGCTCGAAAAGGCCGGATAGGCCGCTTTTGGGATTTCGAACGATTTTCAGGGGCCCTAATGTTTAACCGCGAAAAACAGGATTTGAAGCGCGTGCCTATGATGCCGGTACGCGACATGGTCATCTTTCCTCAACAGATGACGCCTTTCATCGTCGGCCGCGAAGCAAGCGTTCGTGCGCTCGAAGAGGCGCTAGCCGGCGACAAGAAAATTTTCCTGTCCACGCAGCACGACGCTTCGGTTGATGACCCGAAGCCCGAAGAAATCTACGCCGTTGGCACCCTCGCGAACATCGTCCAGAGCGTCAAGCTGCCCGACGGCAATATCAAAGTATTGGTTGAGGGCGTCGAGCGGGCTCGCGCTCTTTCGATCACCTCGGAAGAGGGCTTCTTCCGCGCAACCGTCCGCTTGCTAAACGCGCGCGTTGAGCCGTCTCCGCAAGTCGACCAGACCGTACAAAAGATCACCGGCCTTTACGAACAGTTCATAAAGCTCTCGCAAAGCTTGAACTACGACACGATGATCGCCGCGGCGCGTGGCGATGATCCGGCGCGGCTCTCCGATACGATCGCTGCTAACCTCCAGCTTCCTGTCGACGAAAAACAGGACTTGCTCGAAACGGTCGATCCTATCGAGCGACTCAACCGCATCGGCGATATCCTCGAGATTGAGCTCGAAAAGCTCAACGTCGACCGCAACATTAACACCCGCGTGAAGCGCCAGATGGAGCGCGCGCAAAAAGAGTACTACCTCAACGAAAAGCTCAAAGCCATCCAAAAAGAACTGGGCCGAGGCGAAAAGAGCGAGATCGACGAGCTCAAAAAGAAAATCGACGCCGCCGGAATGAGCAAGGAAGTTCACGAAAAAGCTATTCAGGAGCTGAAGCGTCTCGAATTGATGCCGCCCATGTCGGCGGAATCCACCGTCAGCCGGAATTATCTCGATTGGCTTCTCGCTGTACCCTGGAAAAAGAAGTCCAAGGAAATTCGCGACATCCTGGCCGCGGAAAAAATTCTCAACGAAGAGCACTACGGCCTAGAAAAAATCAAAGAGCGCATTCTGGAATTTCTAGCCGTTCGTCAGCTTGTGAAGAACCCCAAGGGTTCGATCCTCTGCTTTGTTGGCCCTCCGGGCGTCGGCAAAACTTCCCTGGCCATGTCCATCGGCCACGCTACCGGCAGGAAGTTTGTCCGCGTGTCGCTCGGCGGAGTTCGCGATGAAGCTGAGATTCGCGGCCATCGCCGCACCTACATCGGCGCCCTACCTGGCCAGATCATCCAAATGATGAAAAAGGCCGGCACGGTGAACCCGATTTTCGTCCTCGACGAAGTCGACAAAATGTCCACCGACTTCCGCGGCGATCCATCCGCGGCGCTCATGGAAGTTCTTGACCCCGAGCTGAATCACAGCTTCACGGACCACTATCTCGACGTCGAATACGATCTTTCGAAAGTGATGTTCGTCTGCACCGCCAACGTGCTGCACACGATTCCCCAGCCTTTGCAGGACCGCATGGAAATCCTGCGGCTTCCGGGTTACACCGAGCAGGAAAAGCTCGAAATCGCTAAGCGCTTCTTGGTGAAGCGCGCGCGCGAAGCCACCGGCCTCAACGAAAATAATCTCAAGTTCACCGATGAAGGCCTGTTGCACGTCATCCGGCACTACACGCATGAAGCCGGAGTTCGCAGCCTCGAGCGCGAAATCCAGAACATCGCTCGCAAAATGGCGCGCAAAGTCGTAACCGAGGGCGCGAGCGTCAGCGCCGAGATCACGCCGGCCAACACGAACGACTTCCTCGGTGTGCTGAAGTACCGCGAATACTGGCTCGAAAAGCACAACGAAATCGGCCTGACCACCGGCCTCGCCTGGACGGAAGTCGGCGGCTGCGTGCTGGCCACCGAAGCAACTCTGATGGAAGGCAAAGGCCGCCTCACGCTCACCGGTAAACTCGGCGACGTGATGCAGGAGTCGGCGCAAGCAGCCATGAGCTATGTGCGCTCACGTTCCGCGCAGCTCGGCCTGGCAAGAGACTTCTATCGCAATGTCGACATCCACGTGCACGTGCCCGAAGGGGCCATCCCCAAGGACGGCCCTTCCGCCGGAATTACCATCTGCACTTCGATCGTCAGCGCGCTGACTAAAATCCCCGTGCGCCGCGATATCACCATGACCGGCGAAATCACCTTGCGCGGTAAGGTCCTCCCCATCGGCGGCGTCAAAGAAAAGCTCCTGGCCGCCCACCGAATGGGCTTGCATACGGTACTGCTTCCGAAGGACAATGAGAAGGACCTGGCGGATATCCCGCAGGAGATCCTCTCCTGTCTCACAGTTCATTTTGTAGAAACCATGGATGAAGTGCTGCAGTTTGCGCTCGAACGGCTGATCGTGCCGCTCGCACATCCCGAGGTTGCGCCCGTTGCGGAACCTTTCGTCGCCAGCGCCGAGAAAGACAAGAGTTTGACCAACTAAGCAGCGTGGTTTTGGGCCCGCCCTGCGAGCTTTTCCCTGCATGTCGTGGCTCCGCGCTGCCGCCGGTTACAGAAAGTCTGGTTTGCCCATCCTGGCATGTTTTCGTTTGTCCGCCAGTGCGGTGCGCCACCTCACTAAAAATCCGGGATTTTGTTGACCGCAGCGCGGCCACGCAAAAAAGAAGGTCAATTTACACAATCAAAGTTAAGGACATATGAAAGAAACAAGCGTTGAAGGAAGCAATCAGATGAGTATTAGCCTCGCCGAGTTAAAAGAAAAAAACATCACCGACCTCGCCAAGATCGCCAAAGAATTGAATATTCCTGGCGCCAGCGGCATGCGCAAACAGGAATTGATCTTCCAGATTCTCCGCGCCCAAACGGAGAAAAACGGATTGATCTTTTCCGAAGGCGTCCTCGAATGTCTCCCCGACGGATTCGGATTTCTCCGCGCGCCGGAGTACAACTACCTCCCGGGCCCCGACGACATTTACGTTTCGCCGTCGCAAATCCGCAAGTTCGATCTCCGTACCGGAGACACGGTCTCCGGCCAAGTGCGCCCGCCGAAAGATGGCGAGCGATACTTCGCTCTGATCAAAGTCGAGGCCGTCAACTTTGAAGACCCGGAAGTTGCGCGCAACAAAATCTTCTTCGATAACCTGACGCCGCTCTATCCTCAGGGCCGCCTCAAGATGGAGACCACCAAAGAGAACATGACGGGGCGCGTGCTCGATCTTCTCTGCCCTGTTGGCAAGGGCCAGCGCGGCCTGGTCAACGCCCCGCCGCGTACCGGCAAAACCATGATTCTTCAGTCCATGGCCAATTCCATCACCACCAACCATCCCGAAGTCGCGCTCATCGTTCTTCTCATTGATGAGCGGCCAGAAGAAGTCACCGACATGCAGCGCACCGTCAAGGGCGAAGTCATCAGCTCGACCTTCGACGAACCACCGCAGCGCCACATTCAAGTCGCAGAAATGGTCCTCGAAAAAGCCAAGCGCCTCGTCGAACACAAGCGCGACGTCGTCGTGCTGCTCGATTCCGTCACACGTCTGGCCCGCGCTTATAACGCCGTTACGCCGCCTTCCGGAAAAGTTCTCTCCGGCGGTATTGACGCCAACGCTTTGCAGCGCCCGCGCCGCTTTTTCGCCGCCGCCCGCAACGTCGAAGAAGGTGGTTCGCTCACCATCATCGCCACCGCGTTGATCGACACCGGCAGCCGAATGGACGACGTCATCTTCGAAGAGTTCAAGGGCACGGGCAACATGGAAATCTATCTCGACCGCCGCCTCGCCGATAAGCGCGTCTTCCCGGCCATCGATATTCAGCGCTCCGGCACGCGTAAGGACGAGTTGCTCCTCCCGCCGGACGAGCTCAGCCGTGTTTGGGTCCTGCGCAAAGTCTTGAGCCCTCTCTCAACCGTCGAAGCGATGGAGCTCTTGCTCAGCCGCCTCACGAAAAACAAGACCAACGCAGAATTTCTGGGCTCGATGTCCGCACCGACGTAAACAAACCTGCGACATTCCCTCTATTTCTAGCTTCTATAAAAAACGGCGCAGCCAGTTTCCCGGCTGCGCCGTTTTTTCGTAGCTCAGGCCTTCAGGCCTGACGTTTTTGTTTTAGTTGTCGTGGTCTACATCAAGCGGCGGCTTCCGACTCCGCTGCGGCAATATAGTCCACGATTCGCTCCGACCATCCATCGACGTGCATCCATCCATTGCCGTAGCTCACGCCGTGCTTGTACGGGGCCACGTTCACCACGTACGCCCGCGGCGTCCACGCCGTCAGGATTCCGTCGTGCGTCTGTTCGTCGGTAATCACGATCACCCGGTCAAGCCCGCGCCACTCCGGCTTCTCGTGAAGCATGGTCAGCGCGCGCTTGAGGTACGTCCCCGAGTGCGCCTGGGAGTCCGTGATAACGTCCCGTAGCGCGAATCCACGCCGCGGAGGCAGTTCCACGCACGCATCGGAGAAGGTCGCAATCGAAAACTCCTCGGCCTTTTCGCGAAGCAGAATGGCAAGCCCCGCCGCCGCATCCATGCGCGTGGTCTCGCCCTTCCCCGAAAGCACGCCGTCCATCGACCCGGATACGTCTATGACGAGTCCAGTCGATCCCGGCAGCTTTTCGAGTCCGGCGATTCCCTTGAGCATGGCGCTCTCGATGGCTTCTTCGAGCTTCGGAGCGTAGCGAGCCGCCGTCACGAATCGGAACGGCAGCGCCCGCGCAACTCCCTTCTCGAGCCGCTCACGAACCAGCTTCGGATCCACACCCGATGCAAGCATCAGGCGCAGGTTTCGCAGGACGGCCAGGCCGCCCAGCTTCCCCTCGCGCAGGAGCCGTTCAAAGTTCTCGCGCTTGTCCTTCCCTGCGGACAAGGCAACCTCCCAAGTGTCGGGAGGCTCGAGCGTGTTCTCAACGAGCTTCTTCCAAACAGCTTCCTGCTCGGCATCCTTCGGCTTCGCGTGGCAGAGAAACAGCACGTCGCGCAGCGTCACCACCGAGTCACGGTTGTACTTCGCAAGCTGGTAAGCGTCGAACTTCGTGAACGCCTGCGCCAGCCCGCGCTTCACTCCCGCGGACAGCGGCTGCTTCATCTCCTTCCAGTAGAGCGCTACGAACTCGCCAAGCTCGTCCGCCCGCTGGATCACGTGCTCGAGCGTTTCCGCCACGAGCGGCCCCGCACCTTTGCGCCGCGCAAGTTCGCGCGTCACAAAAAGCGGCGCATGGCGAAGCTGCATCTTGTCGCGTGCTTCGCGCGCCAGAGCCGCCACATCCTCTGGCTTACTCTTCGCCACAAGCTCCGCGATCCGCTTCGCGATGTCGTTCCCCTTCTCGTAGAACGCATCTTCCCAGAGCAGACACGTCAGCACGGTTCGCCGCAGCTCACGCTTCACATCGACGCGCTGCGCCACCGCTCCTTCGTGCGTCCGCACCGGAAACATTCGCTTCCACACATTCATCTTCACCATCTCGACCTCCCTCCTTTCCGCGAATTCTCATCCGCATACCTGTCTCCGCTACGCCCTTCGATTGTCATTCCGAGCGCAGCGAGGAATCTGCTTTTCACTCCCATTCGCGGCGGTTTCAGTTCACCAACCGCGGATGCGACGCCTTGATGTGAAACTTGCCGTCCGTGTTATGCACGCACACCAAATCACCTTCCTCGATCCGCAGCATTCCGGCTAGCCATTCAGGAATCACAATCTTCAAAAACTCTCCCTGAACCTCGGAGATGCCGCGAGAACAATCAACCAACTCCGAGCCACCGTCTGCCAAAGCAATCAACAACATCAATTCGCCCTTGACCTTCAACACTGGGCCTTCCAATGACATTACGTTTTCCACGTCGCACCTCCTTTCTTTGCGAACACTGCTGAACGGGAACATCCGGCCAGAGACATTAGGTGCTCTAACCATTGAGCTACTGGCTCGCCTCAGCCAGATGGGATTCGAACCCACAGCCTCCCGCGTGTCAGGCGAAGTAACCCTGTCCTACGCCACGTCCAACTTCGAAGCCTTGCGCCAATCTTCCGCCGCGAGCAAACTCTGTAGCGCGGGGCCAAGTCTTCGCAGCCTTGCGGCTTTTTCCGCAGCAGCGCAGACTTCCGTGTTCAGTCTGCGCCCTCTGCCTCGGCGCGAATCGCCCACCGATCAGCGACTCGCGCCGGCAAACCTAGCCGGGAGGAATCATCGCTCAGGGCTGCGAGGTCTCATCCCCGCTTCTTGTCGAGAAGTATCCCTGCTCTCCACCATCCCGGCATCTCGTTCGCATAGCAGCTCTTCGCTGTGCTGATCTCGGTGGCACAGCCAACTCCTTTCCATCGCGCGTTTTTTGCGCGATGAATCCTGGCTGTGCGCCATTTTCTTTCGTCCTTACTTCGTTACCCCATTACTTCTCGCCTGCGCACACTCATGGGGCGTGCGAAGCTCACTTCTCTCCGCCAATTTACTTCAGCTGAAAATTCCGGGAGGAATCGGCGCTCACGGTCTTTGGGATTTGAACCCAGAGCCTCGCGGCCCCTTACCATCGAAGTACCCGTGAACTTCACCATCCCGGAAACACGTTTTTCGTGACAAATCCTGATTGATGAAAGGATCTACGCCGGCCCTGCAGCTCAGAACCTTTAGTTCCCGGCTACAGTTTCACCGCCAAACAAAAACACATTGGCGACGAATGGTGTTGGATCGAAACGACTTAGGCGGCCAATAAAGGAATTGGTTTAGAGTCGCGTGAACAAGCAATCCACGAGACTCGATCGCCTTGGTGCGGTTTCGACTTGGCTTTTATCTTCGTGTCTCATATTTGCTTTTCACGCTCAGTGAGGACCTGCACCAAAATGCAGCAGGGTACGACTGAGGTATCCCGAAAGTAAACGAACTCCGTTTTTCTGTCAAGCGCTATTTTTCAAAAACCTTCATTTTTGGCTCATTTTTCGCGTTACTTGTTAATTTTCAGGTACTTAGTGCAGCAAGACTCTTCCTACGAAATGGTTTGTCCTTTGGCTCTCACAAAATGTTTCCACGCGCGATTCAAGATATAATCCGCCGCAGGTCGGTTTGTGCTGCCCCAATCTCCGACGGAGAAGAGGCCGAACCCATCATGCGATGGCAATTCCGGATTCTAGTAGTCACTTTGTGTGCCCGCGCCGCGTTTGCCCCATCTGCCGATGCGCAGCATGAGCACGGCTCACCGGATATCGCAACCCTCGGTAACGTCAGCTTCTCTACTTCCTGCTCGCCGGCGGTCCAGCCCGATTTCAATCGCGCGGTCGCCCTGCTCCACTCCTTCTGGTACAAAAAATCGGAAGAAACTTTCCTCGCCATCGCAAAAGCTGATCCGTCTTGCGGCATGGCTGAATGGGGCGTCGCCATGACGCACTACCGCCAACTCTGGGATCCTCCGACTCCCCTCGATCTGCAAGCGGGCTCGGCCGCCGTCGAAAAAGCAAATGCCGCAGGGGCCAGAACACAGCGCGAACGCGATTACATCGCCGCGATGCAGATTTTCTACAATGACTCCGACAAGCGCACCCACGCCGCTCGCGCTCTCGACTACGAAAAATCGATGCAACACATTTACGAGCAGTATCCACAGGACATCGAAGCCGCCATCTTCTATGCGCTGGCAGTTCGCGCCAATGCGCCCATAGAAGACAAAACTTACGCGAACCAGAAAAAAGCTAGCGCCATTCTCGAAAAACTTTTTGCCGAGTACCCCGCTCATCCCGGCCTGGCTCATTACATCATCCACTGCGATGATTACCCTTCCCTGGCACCACTCGCGCTGGAAGCCGCGCGCCGTTACGCCAAGATCGCCCCCGACGCTCCTCACGCTCTCCACATGCCTTCGCACATCTTTACACGCCTGGGCCTGTGGCAAGAATCCATAGACTCGAATCTTGCCTCCGCCGCGGCCGCCAGGAAAAACGGCCTCGTGGGCGATGAGCTTCACGCCATGGATTATCTTGTGTACGCCTATCTGCAAAAAGGCCAGGACCGCGAAGCCCTCGATGTTTCTCACGCCATGCCCAAGCCCCAGCCAAACGATGCCGCTTACTATACGGGCCTCTATGCCGCTGCCGTCGTTCCTGCACGGTTAGCGATCGAGCGCCACCGCTGGTCCGATGCCGCCGCTCTCCCCTTGCCTGCCAGCGCTTTCCCTGGCGGCCGCTATTCATCAGCCGAAGCGAATCTCTATTTTGCCCAGGCCCTCGGCGCAGCTCGAATGGCCAACCTCGAAGCCGCGCGGGAGGGCTTGCAACGAATGACTTCTCTTCGCGACCGGCTGCTGGAGAATCACGACAAATATTCGTCCGAGCAGGTCGATATTCAGCGCGAATCGGTCACCGCCTGGATTACGTTTGCCGAGGGCAAAACGGACGGCGCACTTAGCCAAATGCGCGCTGCTGCGGACCACGACGACTTCGTGGACAAACTTCCCGTAACTCCAGGATCAGTCGTCCCTGCGCGCGAACTCCTCGGCGAAATGCTTCTCGAAGCAAAGCAGCCCGCCGCCGCTCTCGAAGCATTCGAAACCTCGCTTAAGTTTGCCCCGGAGCGATTCAATTCGCTTTTCGGAGCCGCTCGCGCCGCTCAACTAGCTGGCAATCGCGAGAAAGCCTCCGCTTACTACACTAAACTGCTCGCCAATTGCCCTCGACCCACAAGTGACCTTCCCGAACTTCGCGAAGCCAAGCTCTTCCTCACCCGGAAATAATTGGCGCTCGCATGTCTTTCTGCACGCCTACTTGACGCGCGCGCAAATAGGTCACCAGTTCAAGCGCGCAGTTCTGCATTTCCACTCCAAACGCATCCATCTGGCTTGTCAGCAGGTTGTAACACCACACCGCCGGCACCGCGACCGACAATCCAATCGCGGTCGTCAGCAGCGCCTCCGAAATCGAGCCTGCGATAACCTTGATCGCCGTTGCGTGCGCAATATCAATGCCACGAAAGGCGTTCAAAATTCCGATGACCGTGCCAAACAGTCCCACAAACGGCGCCGTCGCCGCGATCGTCGCCAATCCGCTCAAGCCGCGCTTCAATTCTTCGGTGGTTTCCGCGCTCGAACGCTCAAGACTCCGCTGAACGCCTTCAATCACCTGCTGTTCGGGCATTCCGTGTGGCGCCGCCTGAAAATCCAGCAAGCCCGCGGCGACGATGCTCGCAATGTGGCTCCGCTTGTTGCCTTCCGCCGCCACAATCGCCTGATCTAATTTGCCTTCGCGAAACGAATCCATCGTCTCCACGATGTACGCCTTCGATTGCTCACGCGCCAGGCGATAGCGCAGAGCGCGGCTCGCGCTCACGCCTACCGACCGCACAAACATAATCGCCAGCACAATCACCACTCCATGACACAGCGTTCCCATGGAACGCCACAACTCCAGCAGGTTCCAGTCGCCCATGCGGCCCTCTCGTCGTTCCAACTTCGTGCGTTCAATAGACACCGCATCGCGGAGTTTTGTGCCAAGCCTTAAAATGTATTTGGAATGGGTATGCGAATTGTTCTTAAGCGAAGTTTTGTTTGAGAAAGACGCGAGAACGCGCCAGAAGAGGTCTTTGGTTTAGCTGTCGAGAAAAGCCGAATTACAAGTCCCTGCCCGCGGCTTTCGACAATTCCTTTTCACGCTCGCGCGCTAGCATTACGACCAAACGCGCGGTTTCTTCGACGTCCATCGCGGTGTTATCGACCAGCACCGCATCCGACGCGCGCACCAGCGGCGACACTTTTCGTTCGCGGTCGCGGCGGTCACGTTCGCGAACTTCTTCCAAAACCTGCGCGAGGGTCATTACTTCGCCTTTTTCCTGGTGTTCCTTCCAACGGCGCTCGGCACGCACTTCCGGCGCAGCCTCGAGAAAAATCTTCAGCTCCGCGCGAGGGAAAACCACAGTGCCGATGTCGCGCCCTTCCATCACCACGCCTCCACCCGCGCCGGCGCGCTGTTGCTCGGCGACAAGGATTTCGCGCACTCCGGCGATCGTCGCGAGTCGCGATGCGGATTGCGCCACTTCGGCGGTCCGGATCGCCTGGGTCACTTCTTCGCCGTCGAGAAAAACGCAATTCTTCGAGCCCGCGGCTTCCTGCTCCGGTGTTGGCGGTTTTAATTCAATGTGCGTCCCGCGCGCCAATTCGTCGAGCGCCACAAAATCGTCGAGCGAAATCTGTTTCCGCAGGGCCTTCAGCGCCAGCGCGCGATACATCGCCCCGCTGTCCAGATACAAATACTCGAGAATTTGTGCGACGCGCTTCGCCAGGCTGCTTTTCCCTGAGCCCGCTGGTCCATCAATCGCAATCGTCAATGTAGACATGCTTTAGGAATGAACCAACGATCTAAACTCCGCATACACACGGCTTGGAAAGTCCCAACCGCCGTTCCGAACGTTCAACTTTGAACTGTCGACTGTCGACTTCTTCAAAATCCCATGATGTTGTAGCCACAATCGACGTAAATGGTTTCGCCGGTGATTCCCGAACCTGCGTCGGAAAGCAAAAACGCAGCAGTCGAACCAACTTCTCCGGGATCAACGGTGCGTTTCAGAGGCGCGCGTTCTGTCTGCGTCCGAAGCATATCCCCAAAATTCGCGATGCCCCGCGCGGCCAGCGTCTTGATAGGCCCCGCGGAAATGGCGTTAACACGAATCGCCTTCGGTCCCAAATCATACGCCAGATACCGCACCGTGGCTTCCAGCGCTGCCTTCGCCACACCCATCACGTTGTAATTCGGTACCACTTTTTCCGAGCCGTAATAAGTCAGCGTGACGATTCCTCCTCCGGAAGACATCAGCGGCGCCGCACCGCGCGCCACTGCAATCAGCGAATACACGCTGATGTCGTGCGCGATCCGAAATCCTTCGCGAGAAGTCTCCACAAACGGTTTCTTCAATTCATCAGGTGGAGCGAACCCCACGCTGTGCACCAATCCATGGATAACTCCATACTTCGCCTTGATTTCCTCGAACACGCGAGCGACCTGGTCATCCTGCGTAAGGTCGCACATGAATCCATCGGCGCCCGGCAATTCCGCAATGAGATCCTTCGCTTCGAGCGCAAGCCGTTCGTTCATATACGTGATGCCCAATCGCCAGCCCGCCTGCGAGAGCTTCTGCGCAATCGCCCACGCGATGCTGCGTTTATTCGCCAGGCCAAAAATCACCGCCGTCTTCTGCCCTTCAGTCATTCAGTTCCTCTCCTGGGATGTTGTTAAGCCACTGCACGACGCCTACGGATCCCGATCTTCTCTGTGTCCTCTGCGAACTCTGCTCTCTGTGTAAAATCTTTTTTTCTGGCGTCAAATGCGATGAAACGCCTTCTCAATCTCTTTCACGGAATAGCGCAGCACGACGGGGCGTCCGTGCGGACAACTCATCGGACAATCCGTCTTCGCGAGCGCGCCGAGCAACCATTCCATTTTC